>JGI24891J29808_1000050_pt1 | contig 164083 bp, 158 predicted proteins | sample FreactcultuFSWF8_FD_29808 | JGI IMG/M metagenome (IMG submission 29808) | reverse complement strand
CGGTCGCCTACTATAGAGTTCTCGATTCTCTCGGCGAGGGATATAAGTTCCTCTCTTAACTTCGGGGTGTACGCCTAGCGAACGATAGCGTTACGTAGGGCCGGTCTTAGCTTTACGAGGAGGTAGCGCTAGCTCTACGTAGGCGTATATAACTCGTCGAATTCTTTCTCGAGGCTATCTAGCTGTAAGGCAAAAGCGGAGACGCTCTACTAAGCCCCTTAAGTAGCTTATTTGTAGCGGAGCATTAGCGTTAGTTCTCGATTAGCTAGGTCGGTTACGGTATTTATAATGAATTCCTTAAACATTAGCTATATGCTGGTTTCGATAGCGCCTACGTTCTATACGCGTATTGCCTTCGCTTCGGCGTCGCCTTTTAGCTAGAGGAGGGCGTAGACGATCTTATCCTTATCTTAGATAAATAAGGCTTCATTATTTAAGAAGGCTAACTCGAGGCGATAAAGGAAGAGTTTTGCGTCGTAGAGGTCCTTTCTATAGAAAGGCGGGATATCTAGTTATTTCCTCGACTTCGAGCCGCCTAAGTAGTAGGTATAGTACGCCTATTCCTCGCCCTCGGAGGGAGTAATAGTCGAGTACGTAGGGCTCGTCTCTCTTAATCCTAGCATTCCGCTAGGTATGTTACCTACGTAGAGGTCGTTAACCGTCGGCTACTATACGACGCGATTGCGTTCTCGGAGCGCTAAGTACTTAGCTCGTAGTCGTTCCCTTGTAATTATACGTCGGAGGTCGTCCTCGTCGACGCTTGCGTCGTCGTCTATAGCCTCTAGTATGTCCCCTACGCTTATAGGTTCTTTAAGGCTAGGTGTCGCGAAGTTAGGATCGGTACGTCTATTAAATAGGTCGCGAGACGCTATCGGTACGCCCGTAGGGAGCGATAGAGGATCTATAGGCTGCTACCTAGGTAGAACGAATAGAATTGTAAAGGTATAAAGGTATATAGCAACGTATGGATTACTCTTAGACAATAGGTCTATCTATAGCTAAAGCTATTCGTTACTCTACGTAGGGTAGCTATAGAATTCTCCTTATGTGCTACGCTAGCGTGTCGCATAGGAAACGCCGGCTTAGTAAAAGAGAGAGAGAAGACTAGGGTAACCTATCCCGTTACACTAGTAAGGCATCTTACTAATCCGACTAAGGAATAGGTAAATGTAGCACTTTACTATATAAGGTACCTACTATATAACAAACAGATCGGGATTAAATACGGAGATCACTTTTTAGAGGGACCTAATACTATAGAGTTCTTTAGCGCATCTAATGCTTCTTTCGTAGATGATAAAGAGACTAGAAGGTTATCTAAAGGATAGATCTTCTACCTCTTCGGGGGTGTAGTAGACTAGAAGGCAGTAAGGTAAACAGTAGTTACGAAATCAAGCACTAAAGCAGAGCTCTACGCTATTAGTTACATAGCATTAGAGCTATTATAGTAGGAGAGGCTATTTAAGCAAATTAGTCTTTAGTTATCTACGTAAACTTACCTATACTACAACAACTAGCAAACTCTACGGATTATCACTTAATCTAGTATAAGAATCGACACTAAGATAAGGCATGTCGACGTATAGTAGTGCTAGCTAAGAGAGAAATACTAGGAAGGCTCTCTACGAGTAAAGTAGATTAAAACTAACTCTATGCTAGCAGACGGCTTCATAAAGCTACTATTACCGTAAAACCATTAACGCTTTATTAATTAAATCCGTCTTCGACTACTAGATAGGGACTAGAAGCGTAGTAAGACGACTATACCTATAGGATTCTAGGAGAAACATCTTCTATTAGGACCTAAAAGGGAGTAGTAGACACGTCTACCGTAAGTACTGTGCTTTAGTAGATATAGCTACTAATGCTACGAAGGAACTTACTAAGATAATTGTATAAGCGCCGTAGAGTAGAAACATCTACTAAAGGCACCGCGATATCTCGAAGTAAACTATAATTACTATTGTTACTACAAAATAGCTAATAACATTAACTTTCGTCGGCGCCGGAAATTAGTAACATCTATCTTCCGTAAAAGACGACCTGCCGTTTATTTAACTACTTTATCTCTAGACCTATCGAAAATTAATTAACTTAACATCTTAACCTGTCGTTTAGCGCTCTACCTTAAGTCTCTACGAGTAGTAACACTATCTACGACAACTTAAGACCTACTATTTATCTATCTACCGCAACAACATAGCTACTACCTAAGATACCCCTAAGAAGCTAGGAGCTAAAGTTACTAAGAGTAAGAAGACTACCGATACTAGTAACGTTAAGAAGACTTATGTTCGTAAGGGCGGCCGTCCTAAGAAGGTCCTTACTAAAGGATCAAAAATCGACGACATGGAGACATTGTAGAATGATCTAAATTCGGGACTGGTTCTCGGATGCTATAACTTGCTCAAGCCAAAGACTTGTCATACACATAGGCGTTCTTGGAAGAAGAACGACTCTTCAGGAAGAGAGCGCAGAGACCGAGGATGACGGCCAGAGCACCAATCTTTGCAACCCAGCTGATGCCACTGTCGGAAACAGCATCGCCATAACCAGCAGCCAATTCCTCCTCCTTGTGGTGCGAAAGGGGCTCATCGCCCTTCTCGTTGACAGGGGCGTCGGCAGCAGGCACGGGTACGGGGGCGTTGGCCGAGTCGTCGTCTTCTTCCTTGAGGTCCGCCACCGGCTCAGCCGAACCAATGAGCTTTTCTAGAGACAGCAAGCATCAGCGGCCCGGAGCGGCGAGAGAAGGGATTGAGCAAGCTGATCCGGACCAGACATACCGCCCGGAGCTGAATCAGAGCTCGGCTCTAATACCTTCTTCAGGGACCTCGAGCTCGCCACTCTTGGCGATCTTGATGGGCTTCTGAGGCTTGTCGCCAGCACCCTTGGGAAGGTTCTGGATCTTGTCGACGATCTCCCAGCCCTCGAGGACCTCGCCGAAAACGACGTGACGGCCGTCGAGCCAAGAGGTGATGGCGGTGGTGATGAAGAATTGAGAGCCGTTGGTGTCCTTGCCAGCGTTGGCCATGCCTGGAGAGCGAGTTAGACATGGTTGTGTATAGACCGAGGAGACGGTACATACTCAAAAGACCCTTCTTGCTGTGCTTCAGCTTGAAGTTCTCATCGGGGAACTTGTTGCCGTAGATGGACTTGCCGCCGGTGCCATCACCCTTGGTGAAGTCACCGCCCTGGATCATGAAGTCCTTGATGACACGGTGGAAAGTAGAGCCCTCGTAGCCAAAGCCCTTCTCGCCAGTAGCAAGAGCTCTGAAGTTCTCGGCAGTCTGATGACACGTAAGCATGAGCAGTATGAGGTGAGAAAGGTCTTGTAGCTACCTTGGGGACGGTCTTGCCGTAGAGACCAAGAACGATACGGCCGAGCTCCTCGTCACCGGAGGTCACATCGAAGTAGACCTAGGAATGGGTGAGCAATTGACAGCAGGTCAGGTCTTCAGGCTGGGGCAGCATACCTTGTGGGTGATCTTGGGACCCTTGACAGCCTCGGTAGACTGGGCAAAGAAGACAAAGGTGAAGGTGAGAATCACCAAGAGGGAGATGACGACTCTCTGAAAGCTGGCCATGATTGATGGGATGTCGAATTACAGCAGCAACTGGTTCGAGAGAGAGAGATCGAGGGGGAGGAAACAGGCAAGCAGGGTCAAGCACGGCATTGCACGGCATTGCACATTGCGGAGAAGACGAGCATTGGCCTCCGACCGGCGACCGCCTGCATCTCGCGTCTTGGCACCTTCAGAAGTTCACGCTTCACCTTGATCGTCGACGACGACGTTTGCACTTTGCGCCAGCCTATTGTCCTCACAACACATACACACTCAACATGGTTGTAAGTAGTCATTGCAAGCGCCTTTGATTGTCGCTCTTCTCAGGACTGACCCGCACGCAGCTCGTCTTTGGTGTCAACTTTGCCGAATCGCGCCTCGTCAAGAGCGCTCTCGAGAGCTTCTACGGTGTCGGCCCTCAGATCTCGCAACGTCTCATGGCCCGTCTCTCCATCCACAACACCGCCAGGCTCCAGGGCCTGGGCCATCGTACAGTCAACGACCTTTCGGCTGAACTTCAAAATTTGACCATCGAGAACAACTTGAGGAGGAAGCTGCAAGACAACATCAAGCGTCTAAGAGATATGGGAACATACAGAGGAAGACGTCACGCTATGAGTCTGCCCGTTCGTGGTCAGAAGACTCGCACACAGGTCAGTGTCGATATCTTGCACCTCATGTCAACACACAACTGACATTTTCCAGATCGCGACAGCCAGAAAGCTCAACAGAGTCGTCCGCAGAGGTTGAGCCTGCTTTTCACTTCTTCATTGTACAAATACTCTCTTCACGGCATTGGGCGGCGTAGTGGTTTGCGATACCAAAAATTCATATTTCTTCTCTCTCTTCCTCCGAAGACACAGTTCCCTTCTATTCCATGCAATCCATGATCCAAAACTCCCCCCGAAACATCATCATTGTCGTCAAGCTAAGAGTGAGAGGATATGACCCAACCCAAGTCCTGTTCTGGGTTTCCAGGCATGCACAAAACACCATTGTATGCAAACCAAACGAATGAAAAGAGACCGTCCGATGCAAATGCTAGAAAGATGAGCCAGTGATGGCTGGTCGGAAATGCTATCCGATGTATGGTCTGCATATGGTCAGTTGAAGTCTTTCGCCGGAGGTCAGATTCTACTCACATTGGAGTGTTGATCATTTAGGCCATTGTGGTTGTACGGTCGCCGCAGCAGGCGAAGAAGAAGACATTGGATTGTTCGCTTCCAGTCTCCCTGGCACCTGGGTCTTTGCCAGTATCGCCGTTGTTCAAGACAATGTAGCCCGGGTCTTTGCCGGTGTCTCCATTGGCTAATACACCAGTAGGGTATGTGGTGGATGATGTGTGGGAGAGGACAAGGTCCATGGATGAGCAATTGAGATTGTAAGGCATGATGATTCTGTCGAGTCAATGGTTTGAGTTGATGTTTCAGTTGTTCGTGCCGCACTCATACTTCTTATACCATTCGAGAATGTCAGGGTAGCGACGTACATGGCGAAGTAAAGACCGTGCTCTGGCTTCAGTCATCAGGCAACAGACCCTCTGAAACTGTGAGAAAGGCCGCTAGGTCAGGGCCGCCAGGCCATGAACATACAGATGACGAACGCTATTCGTCAATACCAACAAGACTTATAGTTAGGACATTGCGGTGTTGGTTTTGAGAAATGCCAATGCCCGACTCCAGAGCGGGCCATAGCCTCCCGAGAGGCCTTAGAGACGTGATCACGGCCATGTCTGCCTGGCAAAGGCCACGAACCACTTCTGTTTTGGGAAGGAGGTGGAGTTGTTTGATTTCGAAGCGAAGCATTCCACGTTCGCAACCAACCCTGCTGTGAGTAAGAGCGTGGCAGTTACAAAAGGCATCAATGACTATACGGATCTTGATTGATCGATTATCAATTAGTTAATCTGAGATGCTCTGAAAATAGAGGCGGAGTGGATGTCTGCCTTACCAAGACTGAGCCATGACGTCGATACCAACACGCGGGTGCTCGTAAAACCATTGTAAGCAACTTAGGCTTCCATGTTCTGAGAAGAGCACATGGCCTACGGTTGCAGTAGCATCCAAGCATGAGATTGCTTCGCCGCGCCCGGTGACTCGAAATGTCCAAAGGGGATCTTTGTCATGAAACCGAAATGTTCCGCGACCTCTCAAAGCACTGCCTAGATGCCTGGAAGTCGCGGTTGACTATGAGCACGATGTTTACCTTTGCTCATGTAAGCTTGATTCTATCCCGTTCAACGAATATGTATTGATCCTTCCGTCTGGGCACCCTGGACAATAGTTGATAGAGTTTCTGTCATCCCGACGCCGACATGGCCGACGCGGGCAGGTGCGGCCAACTCGAAGCCTTGGAGGCTGACATTCAGTCAATCATCGTCCATCAAGTCTAATCAGCTATTCTCATCTTCCAACCCACTTTGTCTATCTGCGTATCCGACCGCAAACACCGCAACGCCAGATGTCGTATTTCGCTCATGCTACTCTATGGGAGTGCCGACTCCCGCGAGCCTGGCAAATGTCCCCAGGTAAAATCAAGCCTCTGGTCAGCTCTCCGGCCTCGTGACGATCGACACCTTGTTATCGACCCCAAAATAGGCCAGCAACGTGGTCTGTACGATCGAGCTGCGCCCTCCACATGAATCCTTCCGCATAGCATCCAGATGCACAGACAAGAAAGATGAAGAGGTGCTTCATCATGCTGACCTGCACTTCTAAAGGAGAGGCCCTTCCTCAAACTCATGTTTCTTCTGTTGTGAAAGAAGCTACTTCTTTTCAGTGATCCCCAAGGATCTCCAGGCGCCAATCATCCCGTCTTCCGAGTATCATGCACATCCGGTATCCGGGTCCGTGCTGTTTAACCATTCTCTGCATTTGTATAGAACTGCGATCGCATGCCTGACTAAACTCTCATGCTCCGTCATATCGCCAATAAGATAGCCTCGCTATCTCGGGGTTAAAACCATTGGCATTGTACCTCGCCAGACAGGCACCTAAAGCAAACATCCGCCGATATGCAACCTCAAGCTTGACGAAACACCCCTGGCAGCGCAAAAGTAACTCAATTCCTACAAGAATTGAGGCAGCTCAATGTCTTCTAACTTAGCTCCTCGTCGTGAGTCATCGGGGGTTGACCATTGACCGAGTCCGCTTGCCTTGATTCACCGGTTTGCAATCTGAACCCTCGATTGTGATACCGACCGGCCACAGCCGCTTACGCTGTGCGACTTCTGACTTGCATGAGGTTCACCGATCTTGCAAGTTTGCTTCATGTGCTTCAAGATTCCAACTGTGGTCGAGCAATGCTGTTATCACTCTCCAGGTTGGTTCCATCTCGACATGTCTTCGATTCGGATTGCAATATCTATTGATGGGCTTCATTCGCATGTCATTGGTCCGCAACCGAGATTGCTATATATTGTACATAGTATCTGCATACCGGTTGATGCGGGGCGTCATCACATGACTCTGTGCACCAGTCTTCCAAGCTGGACGACCTCAGCCTTGTAGACTCGTCTCATTCCCACAGCCACGATGACAATGTAAGGGCTGGTGAAAACAGTCTAAGTCCATGCTGTCGTGCGGTACGGAACGCTCCTTAGTGTACGAAATCCTACTCCAACCACCCCAACCCGACACAGCCCTGTGCGCCTGTGTTGTCTTTCCCATCCGGAGGGGCCCAGCTCAGGCGGACCGAAAACACGATGGAATCCTTTGCTTACGAACCTAACAAAATGGAAGATCTCTTTGATTATGGGCCTGACTTGCTTTCTGACCGGGCATCTTTCCAAGCTCTTGTTGATGAGCTATATTCAACAGACTCAAATATGCAATTAGATGTTGAGTTTAGCAGCCGTGGCACCTCGCCAACAGGGCCTGCCACTCCACCTTCGTCTTCGGGCGGCCAGGAAGAGGTCGCTAGCCCAGACGTGGAACACGAACATCAAGCCTTCGCTCAAGGAGCACTGATGACAGACATGCTTGCCGGGATGGAAGGATCCACTCCAAACGATCTGATGAGGTCAGGAACCAACGTGTATGATGCCCTCGACACGATCGATCCATCCTTCCACAATCCTTATCTGGGCGTGCCATCATCTACTCAGTACCCCCACTGTCAGGTGCCAGCTTATACCTGGGAAACCTATCCTGCCAGAGCTTTACAGTACGGGACTGCCTACAATACCAACTTCTCATGGATGGACCCTGCCGCTGTCAACTCTAGCAACACAGGCACTTTCTATCACTCTGGCACTCGAGCCTCCATCGACCAGTCAAGACTAATACCCAGGTCCACCATGATTCCTGCCTCTCAGAATGGTTCCACCACGGGTGTACCTCGAAGGGTTACCCATGGATATGGGTCTATGTCTTTGGAGAGCCTGCCATCCGACGATATGATGACCAGATATCCACAGTTGTCCTCACCGGAGATTATCATGAGCGATGCTGGCTATCATCCGAACACCAGTCTACCAGAAGACAACGACTTTGAACTGTCAGGCCCACTTGTCAGCGCTGCAAGTCATCACACCGAACCCTCGATTATCAACAATAGCAACAACATTCAGCCGCAAGCAAGGATTTTAGCAGAAGACACTTTCACCTTCTCCACAGAGAGCACACAAGCCCTCGAGACATCTGGTCTACCAATACGAAATGACGTGCGTGCGTCAAGGGACCAGGGCAACTCTCGTTCACCAGAAACGACTCGGCGTGGAATGGTCTCAAGACCCTCGTCATCTCGAGGTTCCAGCCCGAGAGCCATGAACAAAGGAGGACGCTCGGGTGGCCTTGATGGTAATACTCGAGCACATGCCAATCAGATGCGAAAGCTCGGCGCATGCTGGATATGCGCGTTTCAGAGGGATCAATGTGACCCAGGAAGCCCGTGTACCAGATGTCAAGATCGTAGTATCAGAGGATCCTTACACATGCTACCTTGCTCACGTATGCATTTGTCGGATCTGGTGCATCAGTTCCTCCCTGCTACGATGAATAGACAACATCGTCGTGAGGAGATCATATCTTTTGCGAAGAAGAGCTTGCGCTCGTGGAAGACAGAGGCCCCTATCCAGGTTTACCTGACATCTCTTGGTCTAGGACATTTCGCCTGGGATCTGCACGAATTTGAGCCGTCTTCTCAAGATCTGTTGTTACAGAAGCGATACAAGGTCGGTATCTCTGGAACCTGGCAGCGCATTGAGAAAAGATCACCACCGCTCGCCCTCAAACAGGTCAACTTCAGTCAAACTCAGAGGCTTGACGATTACGTGGACAATATTGTCGAACAATATCTTGAAGACTTCCAGAACCAAGCATATTATGGGGAGGAAGACTCTTGCGCCATGTTCCAAAGTGAGCTGCTGAGAGCACTGTGCAGTCTGTACATCAGTCTGCCGGATGAAGAAGACGTAAGTCATTGTATATGCCTTCTATATTTCATGACTGACACAGATCTAGGACAAGACTCTCAAAGGTGACGTACGTCAGGTCATCAGACTGCTGGTTCTCACCTGCATCATGGACCATCCCATCACCATTGTTGCGACCTACCAAGATACAGCCATCAGTATGATGCAGAGTCACAATAATCCACAAGTCTACGGCACGTGGACCTCTCCTATGCTGGCCAATCGACAGCTCAAGTACTTCTTCTCCGAGATGCAGACACAGCAGTACAACAAGAGTCTGAATCGTTTACACCAGATTCTGCGCAAAGCAGGAGACAAGAACAAGCTGTGGATGTCGTCTTTCGTGTTGATGCTCGGTATTGCTCTCGTGCTCGAGCAATGTCAACATTTGCTGTGGATCAAGGCAGACGCAAAAGTCGCCAGACGGGAGTCCTCGTCAATCGACGCCGAGTGGGAAGCCCGAAGCCATTGCAACGAAATGGACGATGGGTTCGAGTTCCTGTGCAAGCTCTACCACTGCAAATACCGTGGCAAGCACAGACAAAAGACCAGATATGAAGAATTGAAGAACAAGACCTCGAACGCAGCCGAGGCGGAGTTTGCAGAAAAGATTTATGATATTGTCGACAGAAATGGTGAGTTTGTGGATTTGAGTCTGACCCGCACCGAACACTCTGCTAACTTTCCGAGTCGAAGGCGGATACTTGTTGCATCGTCAACAGTTGACGATCTCTGGTATGCAGGAGAACAACCATGTTTCGAGATTGGTTGCCAGGTTTTTGGTCGAGCTGATGGGACTGACTCAATCCTCGCCTTGAACCGAGGGGGAGAACTTGAAGGGATGACTTGACGAATTGGCCAACGACACATTTTACGAAGGATTGAACGACAAAAGGAAAGAACAACGACGGCGGCGTGTGACAGAAATGATTTTGATATCTTAAAAACATAATAACGCGTTATCAACAATACATCTCAAAAATGGCATGTGAGGAAGCGCAAGTCAGACTCAAGAGATCATCTAAGAAACGATGAGAAAGTCATTTGAGAACCACCCTTCTTCTTTTCTCTTGTGCGGTGATATGATCCTTGTCCCGTGGGTAATAGCGGCGACAAAGTTTGATTATCCGCTCGTAATCGTTATGTATGTGTGTGTGTATAGAGAAAGAAGACTGAGTTTCGAGTCGCGCATGGCATTTTTGGAAAGCCCATGCGGCCAAGACGACAGAAGTTGTGGTCGAGAAGGTCTTGGCAGCGGCCATATGTGATGGCTTTTGCCGAGAAGGAAAATCCTAGACAGTTTTGTTCGCGCAGAGCTTGCTTGTTTTCTTTTCTAAACATCAACATCCGACTCGACTTTTGTTAGTTGCGCTCAACTCCGCAACCACGACACTGCTGTCTCTCTTGGCCGCCTGCGCTCTTGGTTCATCTTGCGCTTTACAGTTGAGCTGCAAGAGAACCTCAAGACGCACGCGCACCTACCAGAGATGCGCACGCAGGAAAAGAGCTTGGAAGTAATGGAGGACGATCGATGGTCGTCATCAGGATCACAACATATCTACAACATAACACCACGAAATGCCTGCGGGGAGGCTTTTCAATGCCTTGCCTGCTTACTTATTCAATTAGTGGGAGAAAAACTCCATACGGCGAAATAAGCAGCGCCCTGTCTTCTCCACCCTCATGCACCAGAATAGTGGTGTCCGAGGACTATGATAGACAAACATCTCTTGCATATATCAATTAATTCATTGCTTTCCTGAAATCTCTTTGCCGAGTCGCATCGCTTCCCTTCTCATGTTGTGCTGGTGTGGGTCTGGTTGTAGCCGGAAGCACTCTCACCAGCCTACGTTATTCCGTTCTTCGCACGCACTTGTACAGTCACATGGCACATCAAGGTCATGTTGATCTAAGACTGCTTGCTCAATTGCTCCTGGACGATTCTAGAGACAATCTTCTCCAAGATGGCAGGCTCTCCACCAGCCTTGCCTTCAAAGTAACCGATCACACTCTTCTCGACATACTTGCCCACGCAATCAACCTCGATGTTGACAGTCTCGCCCTTCTGCTTGTTCCCCATGACGACCTTCTCTTGCGTGTAGTTGATCATCATGATCTCGAACCATCCTTCTTCGTCATCCACAGCCGTAATGGTGAGACTGGCACCATCCAACGTCACGTAGCCCTTCTCGACGATGTAGCGCAGCACACTCTTGTCCCTCGGTGACAGACGGAAGACCTTGGCCTCGTTGTCGGGAGTTACGGATACAATCTCGGCGATGGTGTCGACATGTCCCTGCACAAAGTGACCTCCCATTCTTGTATGTGCGCTGACAGCACGCTCGAGGTTGACTTTGCTGCCTTGCTTGAGTGCGCCTAGGTTTGTGCGGCGGAGTGTCTCTGGTGCAGCGCCGATCTTGAAGGATGAGGAGGTGAACTCGGTGACTGTGAGGCAGGTGCCGTTGACCGAGATGGAGTCGCCATTGTTGCAGTCGCCTAGGATGGAGGAGCAGTCCGAGATGGTCATTGTGGTACCGCCGCCTGAGGTGGCATCTTGCTGGACGAGCTCCGAGACGGCTATGAGTTGTTGGTTAGCTTGATGGTTGTGGTAATAATGGCTGTCGCAAAGGGGATTCGCGTACTGCCTAGTGTTTCGACGATTCCGGTGAACATGGTGAATTGATTGAGTGTGGTTACTGTGATTAGGAAGGTTGTGTTTGTCTAAGAGCAGTAGGAAATGGAGGGTAGGTATGACTGTTTCTCTTGATCTTTCCTTAACATGAATATGTCATCAGCGGGAAAGCTCCCACCACTCGCCAAAAGATGCCCCGAGTGAAGGCAGCCAGGGTCCATCAATCAATTGAGAGGCCAGCAGGCCCAGCCATCTCATCGCATCTGCAAGCTGCTGCAGCTCCCAATCCCAAGGGCGGTCAGCGCCCAATGCCGTGATTTTTGCTCCAATCCTCACTCCTTTAGCCTTGCCCAGTCACGCACCAGATACTTGAATCACACGCATAATAAACTTGACGACGAATCACACACTACAGCAGCATCCTACAGCCCGCCATGAGCTTCTTCGGCGGCCCCTCTTCCCACCGTTCCTCCCCGCGCAGCAGTACACACCACAAATCCACACGACCGGTCTTTCCACGCGCACCTTCCTCATCTGCATCCTTCTTCTCCCGCAACGGTGGTTCATCAAGCTACTACAAACGCCGCCCGCGCGATGGATACGTCCAAAGTCTCATCCACAAATTGAAACGCTTGATACAAGATCTCTGGGACTATGCGCGAAGGCATCCTTTGAAAGCTTTCATGGCCGTGGTCGTGCCGTTGATGAGTGCGGGTGGTGCATTACACAGTCTGCTGAAGCAGTTCGGAGTCAGGATGCCTGTAGCCTTTGACGGTGTTCACTCGACACGAGGGGGTGGTTATTATGGCTCGAGTGGTTATGGTGATTACGAGGAAAGTGGTTTCGGATCCATGTTTGGAGGCGGAAGTGCTATGGATACAGTGGGCTCTCTGATGAAAGTCGCGCGAGTCTTCATGTGAGCTTAAATGCTTCGCAACATTCGACCAAAGGCTTCACAATGACTACTTGATCGATGGTCATGGAAGCTCTTATGGCATCACATCCCATGCCGACGTGAATTGCTGGCCAATTCACGGTCGACAGCCAAGGAGCCCTCAACAATCAATTGGAAATGGTCTTCACGAGACGGGTACCCATGAACGTTACTCTTGAAGAGTTGCAAAGACGATAGCCCATCAAGCGATGGCGCTGCGGAATGATTTTGCTTCTGTGACAGTGAATCGAGGATGAAGGACGCAGCAATTGAGAGCTGCTTAGAGTGATATTTTACGATTCCATGTTTGACGAGATTACTCCAATAGCAGAGTTTATAATAGACGTACACCAGCAACAGAAGATTCCTTTGAGTCGAGATATTCGATATTTGCATCACATAGAACCGAAGCATCACTTCAGCACGTGACTAGAAGATTGCTGACCATGGTCGGTCAAGGTCGGCGAGGCACAAGATTTGGCAAGAGAAGGCGAAATCGACAACGACATGTTTGAAGCCAATCTCATTTGACAACAAGCTTCGTGGAGAGGTGGTCGGGAGGTGGGCGAGATGAACAGACGAAATGCATCTCGTCAGAGATCGGTGGCGACCGGGAAGGTGCGGCCCTTGACCCTCGGCACAAGCAGCGGCAAGCCGGGAGACTTTGGGCGAGAGAATCATCAGGCTCGCGCTGATTGGCCAGATCTGTGGAACAAGTCGAAGGCAGGCCGTCCTGGGGCAAACCTGTGCATCGTCGTCGTCGACTCTTTTGTTTCCCCTCGTTGTGCTCAGGTCTCCTACATCTCCTAATCTCCACTCCACACACACAACCCACCACAACCATGTCGTTCAGAATGGCTACCTCGCGCATTGCGCCCCGCATGATGTTCCGCCGCTCCATGGCCACCACCGTCGAGTCGAGCAAGGGACCCATCCAGGGCGGTACTGAGGCCATCAGCGCCTCGAGACCCGTTCTCTCGCCCAACCAGACTTCGACCGTCAACGAGCCCGCAAAGGACGCCGACAGCAAGGTCAAGACTTTCCACATCTACAGATGGAACCCCGATGCTCCCAGCGACAAGCCTCGCATGCAGAGCTACACCCTCGATCTCAATAAGACCGGCCCCATGATGCTCGATGCCCTGATCAGAATCAAGAACGAGCTCGACCCTACCCTCACTTTCCGCCGCAGTTGCAGAGAGGGTATCTGCGGTTCCTGCGCCATGAACATTGACGGTGTCAACACTCTTGCCTGCTTGTGTACGTTCACCTCTACCTTTGGCGTGACATTGGCCAATTACTGACCACCATTCAGGCCGTATCCCCACCGACACCAAGGCTGAGAGCCGCATCTACCCCCTTCCTCACACCTATGTCGTCAAGGACCTCGTTCCTGACCTCACCCAATTCTACAAGCAGTACAAGTCCATCAAGCCCTTCTTGCAGCGTGAGACCGCTCCTGAGGACGTAAGTCTATTGCCTTACCCACTTCCCACAACAAACATACTGACATAACCTCAGGGCCGCGAGTACCGCCAGTCCCCTGCCGAGCGCCGCAAGCTCGATGGTCTGTACGAGTGCATTCTGTGCGCCTGCTGCAGCACTTCGTGCCCTTCATACTGGTGGAACTCCGAGGAGTACCTCGGCCCCGCCATCCTCCTCCAGTCCTACCGCTGGATCGCCGACTCTCGTGACGAGAGAACCGCCACTCGCCAGGACGCCCTCAACAACTCCATGTCGCTGTACCGTTGCCACACCATCCTGAACTGCTCCAGGACATGTCCCAAGGGTCTCAACCCTGCCCTCGCCATCGCCGAGCTCAAGAAGTCCATGGCTTTCACCTAAGCTATACTTCTCTACCAAAATTTGATCAATCGTCCTTTTTCTCTCTACACGGTGTACATTTTGGAGCGAGGGTACCCACATCTGTTTCTTGTTTAGTTCTTTTTCTCAACCTTTCTTTTTTCTCATACTCCTCGGTCGTGGAGGTAGTACGATTCTGAATCATTGCTATTAGGCATACCCCCCAAATGTTCTGCTGTTCTTTATTCTGTACAACGTATCAGCTACACGAAGAATGAAATAAATCACCATTACCCCTTATCCCTGGTACAACACTTTGTCATGTGCGTAGTCCGATCGGCTCGCAAGCTAAGAATGAAGTGGTAAACATATAAAGAGACGTCGGGTAATCACACGAGAATGAAGCAGCATCGGTAACAGTGCTGTGATAACACATTGTAGAGAATAGAAGCAAATGATCCAAACCGCTCTTTCCTTTTGGCTTCTTTCTCTTGCTCGTCGCTTTCCCTTTTACTACCAAAACGTGGCTGGGTTGTCGTAAAGTGTATATACCCTATTTGACAGAGTCGGATGTCAACAATCATTTGCTTTCGACACTGGAGTATCTCCATCTGCATCTGATCTCTTTTCCAACTGAGCTACACACCTTGCTCTCGAGTTTCTATGCACTTGTTTTCGTGGAATATTTCCCCACGCGGTCATAACTCTACGGACTCGAGACATCGATGATAACGATAGCTTTGGGAACCACAGGGTAAGGATACCTCGAACTGTTACGCGCTCGGCTCTAGGCTGGGTACAGTAGTTCTAATAATCATTCTTGGATCCGTGGTTGGTGGAAAGGAAAGAAGAGCTCGTGCAATAATTGTTTGTGGGGGTGACCCTGGTAGACACGCTTCGCATGAGGTGTGCCAGGATATCTCGTGCTTTGCAGTATACGATAGAGTTTTCCGATGTGATGATGTGATGATGTGAAACTGAAATGAATACCAAGAGCCATGATGGACGGAATGATGATGTCAAGAAGTTGCTAGTCGTTCTTTTGGAGCTGCATGGACGATTCCTTTGGACGCACAAGCTCAATGGTATGCGAAGCAAGAAATAAAAAGTTCGTTTGGATGGATGTGTATTAACCTTTGAAGCTATCTGATGCTATGGTAACGCTATATACCCTATAAACTAATCTGCTCAGGAGAAGAATACGATGACGGTAGGAGACAACATTTTTCTGCCTTGAAGGTGGAGGAAATCGTGAGTAGTATCGTGCTCGTTCAGTTCGTTCCCGACTTTTCCCCTGATATAAAGATAGGTGAGAGGAGTTGCACACCTGAAATAAAGAAAACCTGAAGAACGAGCCATGGGGGTATCAAAGTATGTCAGTCTTTTTTGTTCTTTTCATTGATGATATTCGTTGCTGATGAGCTGGTCGTATAGGTGTTCATGCTTTCTCGCCATTGTGCTCGACTTCGAAGCCACTATGCTTCTGGCGAAGCGCTTTGGCAAGCATGAGCTCTCTCATCCAGTCGATGCGCTCGTTGCTGTTGGTAACAGCGAAGTGGTGGGTCTTGCCATGTGCCAACTTGACTCTGTCGTTGCCACTGGGCACGAGCTGGAAAGAGAAAGCGGCGGCGGAGTCGAGGTCTTTCTTCTTGTCGCCGAGCTTGAGGTTTTTGAGGGCAGCTGTAATCTTGTTATTGGAAGGCGTGGATGCACAAGCGACGCTATAGTCGTCAACGTCGATGCTGTCGAGCATGAGGGCGGAGAGTCGATTGCTCTCGTGCATAGCGAGCTGCGTGCCATGGAGACGGAAATGCGCGTTCTGCCACTCATGACGCAGAAGCTTTGTCTTGCGTTTCTTCATATAACCAGCATGTGAGACATCAGTGCCGTAGGTAGCTTGCATGTGGGCTTTCTTCATCTCCTTTTGCTTAGCCTTGTCGACGACGTGAATCAGTTTGGACGGGGATCGCTGGATGGCGGTCGTGGGTGAGAACACGGCATTCTCGTCAAGAGCGGGCAGTTGGTGGGAGGGCTGGCGACGGAATTCGGTGCGCGTGTGCTCTCGGTATTGCATATTGGGTGGAACCGATTGGCTGGTGTCACGAGAGATAGGACCCAGGGGGACTGCCGTGACGGGAACGTCCATCTCAGACGCAGGAGTGCCATGGCGATAGATTTGATTGCCTCCAGGCGAGGCGGCTGCACTGCGGCAAGGAGACATGATTGTCTCGGCAGGCGAGAAGACGTTGGGCATGCCTAGCCAAGGGTTGGCACTGGCAGAGCGAGGAATAGCAAGCTTGGGCAGATGCTTGAGATTCTCATGTGGTTCCTGTGTCAGGGAAGGACGTTGAAGAGAAGGATATGCTTGTTGATGAAGCGGTGGGAACATCTCAAAGGCATTGCCGGGAAAGGTATCGAGAGGAGGAGTCGGCGGTGCCTCAACCTGCGCCTGACCTACATGTTGGAAGTTGAGGAATTGCTTGACGTTCTCCTGAGGATCCCGGCTCTGCAGTTGAGAAAGCATGTTCTCGTGAAGTGCGAACGCGGGGAGTTGTCCGGGTCCAAGGAGATCAGAGGAAGCGACGATCGAAGGCGGCATGTTCTCCGAAACCGGTCGAGTCGCAACTCCCGTCGAAGGCGAAGCCTCTTGGTGACGGTGTACGTTTTCCAATACTTTGTAAGCAGTAGCTGCGTTACCGGGATCGCCGGTAATCAATATTTGACCTCCATGATCCGGACTGATCGGCCAGCCTTGCTGATCTCGAATACGAGCAAAGAGTCTTTGTTGTTTGCGCCACTTGGGACAATTCTCGCCTTTGGGGCAGTTGTGTTCTCTGGGCATTAGCTGTTCGATGGCGACAAGCGAGACCGACTCTGCAGGTGTGATGACATCGTCATGATGGCGATTCTTCCGACCACGTCGTTTCTTATGGCGGACGGGAGTGACTGGTGTCATATCGTCTTCCAGAGAAAGAGCAGGTAATGCTTCTCTAGGAATGTCCCCATCTGATTTGGATCTGATGTTGGTTGGAGGGCGGGAGATATCCTGGAATGGTGTTGGCACAGGACTTGGACCTCTCTCACCACCTCTCAGATTCTGTATAGCGTTCCAAAGTTGATGGCGTTTGCCAAAAGACTCGATTTCCAGTTCCTTCAGATTCTCAAACTCAAGCTCTACCAAGATTGTTCCGTTAATGTCATGCTTCTCGAACTTGTCGACAACCTCGTGAGGTAGCCCAGTCTCGAGCATCCAATTTAAGACATCCTCGGTTGTCCATCTCTCGATACTATAGGGCGAAGGAGATTGGAGTACTGCATCAAGACCTGGAACATATAGATCTTGAGGTGAGAAGGCGAACTCTTGAGGCGAAGCAATAGTGGCTTGTGGCGGCAATTCCATGGTCTTTGGAAATAGTGGAGACATTTGCAAAGCGTAATCGAAAGCAAACTCGGCAGAAGACTGGGAAGCACGGAACAAGTGTGGGCCTTTTGGCCCTTCTACAGGCTTTCCATAGACTGTGAATGGGCCGCTACGTTCAAACTGTATATCAGAACGAGGGGTCAAAGCCTCCTCAAATGAGGAAACAGTGGTTTGACTCCGTCGTCTGCTGTCAAACTGTGCCGTGATTAGTGTCAAGATGGAGCGTGAAGATCCGTGAATCACTCACTGAGTCGAAGCTAGGCTTTGGAGAGTTTTCTTCGAACAAACTCTCATCGTCATCCACATCAGTCTCATATATTTCAGTGGCTTCAGAGATAGGTCGAGCATAAGATGTCTTGGATGGGGTCGAGAAGGGTGTTCTGAGTGTCTGAGGCTGTGAACCCTGAACACCCACGTGAACGGCGTGTGTCATGGCCAGCTTGACTCGTCAGCCAATGTCTTGGATCCGGAAGAATGCATTTCACCTACCATGACGAACAAAGCAAAGGGTAAGAACCAAACGTCAGGCAAAATCCAGATGAAACGACAGTTGACACCGTTGCCAGTGAGATATTCTATAGCGTGCGGTTCGTGACACGAAGACGACGGCGAGACTGAAGTTCGGGTCTTCGCGCGGTAGCAATATGGAAGGCTTTTGTAGAGATAGCCGTTGCGTGAATGGGAGGTACACTTTCCCGTATCCTCCTGTGTGCGTCCCCTCAGTGTGACCAGCCATCGTAGCGGGATCAATAGGCGTCAATGGAATTGGAGCGGTTGGCCAAGTGCCTGCAGATGGATAGATTACACACCTATCCTAGGCCGGTTTCGGATCTGATGTTATCCATTGGACGCCATTGAACCTGCAGCGAGCCATCTTGTGGTGGGAGTGATAGGGATTTAGGTCGCATATGCGCGTACATGCAACGATTGATTGGCTCCATAATCTTGGTCAAGTTTTTGGCTGAGCGAAGAATAGATAAGTCAATTGTGGCCTGCATCGGAATAGCTAGCCATGAAATGAGACATATGCCGTGCAACCTGAGCAGTCTTGGATTTCGAGACCAGTCGCGTAGAACACCCCGCCACACGTGCAGAAGCAATATGCATAAGGTGCTCCCATACAGCAAACACTGCAGCGATCACGCTGTCGCAAGAACCTGGTAAGCGTCGCACATGGTCACAATGCAAGGGGGAAGCAGAAAGCACACATCTGGTGTGGCCTCAACACGAGCGGTGAACCTGCAGCGAACAGGCTCTGTCATGAAGCATATTCTGCTGTCTCTCAATGCAGTCAAACACTTCGAGCGAGTCTGGCCAACATACCTCGCTACGTAGGACCTCTCCAGTCGCAAGACTAATCTTGAGCCCCGAGAAAATGATTGAAACGAATTGGTCTGCGAATGGCCGAGCCTTGGACGGGGAAGTGCGCGTGACTCGATGGCTAAAGCCAGTCCTGAGCACTGGAAACCAATAGAGGCACGAAGCCGGGATTTTCAATGCTGAATGGTGAATTATTGGACTCAGCGAGCCGCGCGAGTAGACTGGAACTTCACGGCCGCTCAAACGATAGAACTCTGGCCGGCACCACGCAGCCGTATGCTAACTCCTTGTTCGCAAGGACTGATTTCAAAGGGCCATTCTCGACGGAACCTCGAGTTGAACCAAGACGTCGGAAAAGCAGCACCAATGGAGGCAAGTCACATATGATATCGGAATCCTAACGCATGAGACACTGAGGTTCCTGCATGGTGGTCGTTGAATAAATGAGTGTGCCGCAGCAGAGTCAGCAATCGCATGCCGTGTCGTCAGCCAAAAACAGGGTTCGATTCTTCTGACGGGCCGATGCCGCTAGCTGCTCCATCTGATTGGCTGACCGCGCTCGGCTTTGGCGCGAACAGCACATCAATCACAGCGAGCTGCTGCACATGCCTCCAGGTTCATCACATCTGTCAGCAAACCCCAACCACTCATTCCAGTTTCCTCATGGGGTCATGCCAGCCAAGCGCGTGGGCAGATCGGCAAAGTTTGCAAAACCAAGACCCCGAGCGAATTGAACAGAGAGCCATGGTCCATGGTGAAGATCTCATGCGCCTCGATGGTATCACCATACACCGCCATCTGCTAGAATGCCAGAAGAATGACCAGAATACCGAATTTCTCAGTGTACAACCAACCTGGACGCACTTTTCATCATATAGGTAATGAGGCACAGAACTCGGGACATCTATGCGGACGATATGCAGCGTTGATCAGGCCTCTCGACATCTCCACTTCTCAGCGATGAAGCCCAAACATTTGCCGACGCTTTGACGTTGAGTTCTTGCGGCTCATTGCGAGCGGGGATCATCTCGCAAGTCCCTCGACTCGAGCTGTCAAGTTGAACTTTAACCTGCATCTTCACCCTCCAGTCTTGAGGCCTTTCTTATTGGTTGACGAGTAGATAAACCTATGTCAAGGGCCCTTAACGACGATTTACTATTTCTTTGAACCACTCAATGAACAAAAAACCGAGGGTGAGTCTTTAGGATTCGATTGGGCATTCAAGATCTCATCCGAGATCCCCAAGATTCGTCAATTCTTCCGGCAATAACCAGACTGCATGTGCATCACGTTGTACGACAATGCGGCTCAGCGCACCATGTCACTGTCTTGTCCGACAAGCATGGCTCCTGATGGCGCACAAGAATAGTGTTAGCCGATCTGTTCACCTCCACTGACTCGGCCCATGTCGGTCCCGTGCCACATGAATGCAGATAACCAATCGCAATCGTTGATGCCCTGCATATCGCATGATTAGCTCTTGTTCTGGACAGTACTCTTAACCCACATTGTTGAGCAGTCTAAGAATAGATGCGGTGATATTTGGTGCCATTCTTCCAGGTTTGGGCATATAAGGTACTTGTCTCCTCTTGCACTTGACCATAGCCAGGAGGACGACTTAATACACTTTTCTCTCTTCTCTTTGTCCCCTTTCCCTCTCCTCACTAGCCAGGCTGGTCCAGGCTCCTTTTGCGCTATCATTTAATCACGAACCGGTTTTACGCCACTACATTCTCTCCCAGTCCTCTGGTCCCCTACCAGCCCTCGATCAACCTTTATCCTTGATTGGGTTGCCTCATCATCTGCTGTACATATAGATCAAAGATGTCGTCGTCAATTACTCCAGCAAACTCCAAATCTAACACCAAGATGGCTGCCTCAAAAGATGCAAAGTCGAATGCCTCAAAGATGCATCGCCGTTCACGTACAGGTACGTTGATACCATTCTGTTCCTAGATTGAGCACGGCCCATATTGACCCCGGATCTACAGGCTGTTACACTTGCCGTCTTCGCAGAAAGAAGTGTGACGAGGGAAAGCCCGGTTGCAAAGCATGCACTCATCTGGGTGTCCAATGTGTTTACAAGCGTCCCATGTGGTGGAGCAACACTGCCAAGCGTGCAGAACAGAAAGAGTTGGTCAAAGACAGAATCAAGTTGACACAAACTGCGAAGAAGGCCAAAGATGCAAGCACTCCTCCTCCAAGTCTCTGCAAAACCGAGACTGGTTCAGATTCGAAGCCTTCATCACGAACGCCCTCTGTCTGTACACCTTTTGCTCCAGAGATCAACTTTACGCAAGTCTCGCCCGAAGGTTATTTTGCTCTTCCCCCGCCAGAGGCACTCATGTCGCATCCTCCGTACCCCATGTTCTCCCCTTATGAAGTTGACATCAAGACTGAACGCCAAATCTTCATTAACGATGTCCCCACTCGACGCGACTCGACCATCTCCACATTCAGTACCTTTCAACCACCGCCAATGGGATCAAGCTGTCATGGCTTCGCTCCGGAAAGCTGGGTGCAACAAGATTACTTCGAGATGCAACAAGAATCATTCACAGAGGAGCCTGTCAACTTCGAGTTTTTCGACTTGCCGCATGGAAAAACTGCACCAAATCATGAGACCGTCATCGAGGTAGACGAAGCCGACAAACCTCTGCTCAACCATTTCATCCAAAAGGTTTCGAAACTCATCTTCCCCATCCTCGATGCCAACCAGCACAGTTCCACTCGCTCAGACATCATCTTGCCTGCACTTGAGACCAACAAAAGCTATCTGCATTGTTGTTTGAGCGTGTCAGGTCTTCATAAGAAATCCACTGAGGACGTTCCTTCAGAAGAGATCGACGAGCACATTCTGCGACATCGCTATGCAGCGATATCCGAGCTATGCGCGGCGTTAAACGAAGACAAGAACCATGCTCAAATCCTTGAAGCCACTCTGGGCATGATCTTTTTCCAGTGCTCTGTAGGTCGAGCGACGGATACGATCCCCGACATACCGTGGCATCAACACTTCCAGGCTGCTTCCGACCTTGTTGATCGCCTTGAACTCCCGACTACTGTCATAGCAGCGATGCAATGTGGCGATGTGTCGCGTCCTCCTTTCAACATGGCCCTCACGGCTTGGATCGATATTCTTGGAGCGACTATGCTTGGACGCTATCCGCGATTTGCCGACACATATCGTGACCTCAACATTGGCAAAGGTAGCGCTGGCTTGTCGGAACTCATGGGTTGCGATGACAACATCATGTTCTTGATCTCGGAGATTGCTTGCCTTGAAGCTCACAAGCTTGAAGGCATGGATGATCTGGTGCTTTGCGACTATGTCAAGATCCTTGGACATAGCATTGGCTACTGTGAACCAGGACCCGGTGCAGTGAAGAGCGCCTTTTCCGGTACTGGAGCCATCAAGCCCAAGCAACTTAGTATCAATGTGACAGCGGCTTTTATGTACGCCGCTCGCATCTACCTTTGCTCACTCGTGCCTGGCTTCAGACTCGACGATCATAATGTGACCAGCTTGGTCAGCGCATTCTGCAATGTCATGGAGTACATCCCGGCTGGACCGGAAGGCCACGACCGTTCACTGGTCTGGCCATTGCTCGTAGTTGGATCAGTATCTTTGCCCACATCATCCTTCCGCAGCATGTTTGAAGAACGCTGTTCGCGCTTGGGCGAGGCAGCCAGCTTTGGCTCCTTCGGTCGTGTTCGCGAGCTTTTCAAGGATGTCTGGCTGCTGGTCGACAGTGAAGCAGCCATCGGAAGCTACCAGAACGTCTCCTGGCGAGACGTGATGAGGCAGAAGGAATGGGACTTTCTGTTGATCTGAAACTCCCTTTTCATCCACCTTGACGGTGTGATGAGTCCCCCTGCTTGTCCTGGTCTGGTAACTTTCCCCTTTTAATATCTGTACATATGGCGGGTTGTTCACGAAGTCACGATATACCCCGGTCGCCGCATCAGAGCGGTGCAACACATGTAATGGAACAAAGTGTGTTTTGTTTTGTTTTTCTTTCCTTTGATTCTCTCATGGCAGTTATACCCGCAGCCGGTTGAAGGCATGTCATTCTGCCTGACATGGTCGTCTCGTATGAAGGAACATAAACGAGCTTGGCAGTCCAAGCATTCTACTTTATAGCTCTGGGCAGAATTTACAAAGGCTAAACAGGAACAAAATCAATGAGATCGATTGTTCATGATGAAATGCAAGAGCGATAAGACGAGCTTCGCGTGAGTGGTGGTGAGTGGAGATGCAGCAGGCAAAAACGAAGGGCGGGATTCGGGAAGCGCAGACGGCAAGCGGAAGAGCACAGCGGAGAAGGGAAGTGGCTATTTTTAGCGGGCCGGAGGAAGCGATGATGCAGATCATTGCACCAACAGCATTGGCAGGTGAGATGGAGCTCAGATTGCGCCGTATTGGATAGATGGCTCCTTCTGCAAGATGCAATGCCCAGGTCGCCATCTCTGACGACAAGATTCAACAGCAAAATGCACAAGACGCCGACGCGCTCCTGACAGCTATTCCGAAGCTTCAAGTGTGCATCACTAGTAGACACGGCTGTCTTTGATAGTGCTCGACTAGCCAGCACTCTGCAGCTAGCCAGACGACGACTAATCTCGGCCTGCATAGATAGACAATTGCTGCAAATTCTACGCCTGCCTCTCCGTACCTAGTTTCCTAATACTTTCTCACCCACCATCATGTCGGGCCCGCAGCAGCCTCCGCCCATCGCTACCCAAGGCACCTTCTTCGCCAACAGCAGCATGCACACGCCATTGACTCCGGACTATGACGACGTCGAATCGCCGTCGCTGACATCTGGAAATGCCCTCGCCCGCTTTGAATTCGAGAAACCTGCTGGCGACAAGAGGAGCGGGACAAAGATTTTGATGGTCGAATGGGAGGACGACGAACAAACCAAACACATACCAGGTCAATGGACCGTTAGCTGGGAGGGCAAGAAGGCTGCCGTGCTCAATGCCAATGCCACGGATGGCTCACGGGAAGGCCTGCATCGTCTGTACTTCCTGCTGTCGGTGGTTGAGCGCGTGCCAGGTACCGTTACCTTGACGCTACAGTCGGAGCATCAGGGGGAGGAGAAGATTGTCTGGCGCACGCATCCGTTACCCGCCATCTTCCCTCCTGAACTAGGTGCCTCGGCTCGCCAGGCTGGCAAGAAGGGTGTGCTACACACCGTATGGGCAAAGAAGCGTTTGCAGGTACTCAAGCAGGAGATCCAACACGAAGAACAGTACAGCCCTGAGGGCGTCGCTCTGTCCATGGCCATGCAAGAGCGTGACTGGATCGAGTCTAACTTCGGCGTACGCACAAAGCCACACGGCCTGAAGATTGCAACTACAACCCCGTCCGACACGTTGAACCTTGGACTACCTAGCCCAGCCAGCCCGCGCAGTCCCGGTCGAGGTCCTTTACTGGAGAAGCTCAAAGGACTCAAGCTCGACACCGAAGCCTCCAAGCACGAATCCAACCCTTTAAGTCCCGAAGGCTCAGATGTCGCCGTCAACTTCAACACCTTCGCCGCGCTACACGGTCTACCTGACCCAAGCACGCTTTCTGCAAAATCTGCCCAACATCCGTCCGAATCAGGAACAACGACACCTCAACCACAACGAAGAATAGCATCACAACTACCACCGGAGTCGATCCTCGCGCAGCAACGACAACAACAGGCCGGAAACAGCATGGCGTCACTGAATGCATTCGCCGTTACCGAACCGCCCGTCGAGTTCAAGGCCCCTTCTGCAGATTCCGTCCCTTTATCGTTACCGAGAAGTGATTCACTTGCAGATGAAGATGATCTTTTCGCACTGCCTCTAAGCCCTCGAAGTCCTGCTGGTACACAGACCGGAGGTTCTGCTTTCTCCTTTGCCATCGACGACGTTGCAAGATACAAGCAATAACACTCGGATGCCTTCAAATCATTTCACGCTTTCTCAATCTTGTCATCTGTCCTATTCTCTTTTCCATCTATCTTTCTCGCTCTTCTTCTAACATTCTCGCATACTTCTTTGGGTACCCTTTCTTCCATCTCTTTGTTTACTATTCTTGTTTGGAACAACGATGCAGCAGCGGCGTCTGTCGGGTGTCTTGTTATCCTGAAGGGGGTGGAGGATGATGCCATATAAAATGTGCTGCAGTGAGGGTGTCAACAATGCATTTATTCTCAACCACTGATCTAAACGTTTGCGTATCGTCCTTCGAACCGATGGAGCTTCCTAATGTTTCAACATTTGCTTGTTTTTCCCTGAAATGTAAGAATCGACGGAGCATCCTATGAAGACTCAGACTCGGAATTGATATGCGATTGAAGTTATTTTAAGTGCTGGATGCTATGAGCTACGAACAGAGCTTGAGAGCGAAAGAGTCTGAGCGAGTTTTCGACTGGCATAATCTATAGCAGAGGCAAAGCTGGGAGACAGTGACAAGGGCTGTCCTCTCCTTTCGTGTGTGATGCGTATCGGGAGTCGTAGAAGACTGTCAATGCACCAATTCCTGCTTGACGGCGATCTCAAGAGCCTTGATTGCGTCAAAGATGTTACACTGTCGGCGAGTGTACTTTGTGATTGCCAAAAATGGGAGCTTCGACAGCTTCCTTCCGCTGAAGCCCGCGCAGGTGTCGGCCACGGCTTTGAGAAGGGGACCGGGGGTGTCTGGATATGTGGCCTGCAGGAGGAGCAGTTGTCCGTGGTCTGGTAGGCGTGTTTGCCCTTCGATCATAGCATTGATGAGGACGAAGTCTGAATCTTCCTCGGGAGTCTGGGTTTCGAGTTTGTAAACGATTGCTCCAGCGTCGATCAAAGAGTTGAGGATGTTGCTCAGGATAGTGTAGACGGCGCTTGCGCAGGGAGGTGGGACGGGGATGGCATCGTATAAACGATCGAGGAAGGCCGTGTCCTGATATGATCAGCAGACGCACCTTCCAGTCTGGTAAGACCGAGTGAAGCTTACAATAGATTCGAGAAGATTGCTAGTGCAGAAGACGACAATGTTTGGCTTGCATCGAATACGGTCGAGGGCAGTAAGAAGCTGATTGGTCGCACGAACGGTATCCGCGCATTCGCCGTTCCTGGTCGATGCCTGACGTGAGGCGGCTATGCTCTCAATCTCGTCAATGAGAACGCAGACGAGCTCCTTTTCATCCTGTGCAATCCTGAGTATCTTATCAAACATGCCTGAAACCAGCTTGCCGCTCTCGCTGTAGAACTTGCTTAGGAGGTCTTGTGTGTTGATCTCGAACAGTTTACCGCTTCTGAACGTTCGACCGAGCCTAATGACCAACTTGTGGGCAAGTGCGCGACTACTCCAAAGTTAGTGGCATCGCAGGTGTATGTCATGTTCCTGTGGATACCAAAGTGTTGATTTGCCGCACCCCGGAGGACCATGGAAGAGCATCAACCGATTGATGTTCATAGCGGCCTGGAGGCCATTTGCATGATGCAACAACATGACTGTTCGTGTATGTTAGCAGCACGCGACCTGCAGAATGAAGATGGCGACATACCCGTGCGGACGACCGAGCTAAGGATCTGTTCCAGATTGATGTTCTGAGTCTCGTCGAACTTTAGACTGTCACACTGAGATCAGCAGTGCAACGCCGACTCGGTAAGCAAGCATGCAGCATACTTTTCCCAAACCTTGTCAAGGGACTCGTGAGGTATACTGATTATCTTCGCTTTGGCGTCCGCTGAGGTCCCAGAGGCAGCAGTAGGGGAGAGCGTGTCTTGGATGTTGAGGTCGTAAGCGTGGATCTCGAGCTGGACCTTGGAGAGTAGGAAGCAGCCAGCTAGGTTCTTCGGTGCGACATCAGTGCCAGTGACTCGGATGGAGTTAACGTGAGCGTGGTATTTGAAGTTGTCTTGGGAAATCAGTACGCGAAGCATTGTGGCCAGTTTTATATGTGCATACTGAAAACAAGCTCTTCGCCCTCGTTGACCGGATGTATGTACTCATTGGTCAGGAAAGCGTGGAAAGCATCTTCGATCTGAATCGTGTGAGTAAAGCGAAGGTGCAAGCGACTATCAAATATGGATCGTACTTCAGAGCGTGGAATGTAGGCTTCATCATCATCGATATCTTTGAGACGCAGTTCGACGTGGAGTTCGTTCATGTTGTGTGTTGAGAGAAGAGAAGGAGTGCAAAAAGAAGAGGGCAAAGCTCAGAGATGGCGATGGAGGCCAGAAGGTAGCCAGTAGCGGCTGTTGTGTTCATACATAAGCTGCTTTCGAAAATGGGAGTCGTGCCTTCCATGTCAACCTTCGAAGTTACGACAAAGAAACTTTATCAAGTTTACGCGCAGTCTCCTACCTTCTTTCATAGGATATCCTGATTCGATGAGAGCATGCCTTGAAGCATTCAAAGTAGCCGTACGTGTGCGGCACCTATACAAACGTGCTGGAAGTCGACAGCTGAAGTTGAGTATTTATCAACTTTACACACTGCAATGCATCGGACTGAAGCTACGAGGTCAAACCCCTGACCAGAGAGAGACGTCACACAGATGTATTGAGTGCACTCAAAAGGATGTCGAGGCCATTGTCAATAGATTGGCCATCCTACTGCGGTACAGAATTGTACCCAGCAAACGGCGGTCATGGACCACGATGGGAGGAGTGTTTCAAGGTCAGAAAGCCAAATGAGAAAGGAAGGGGTCTCGGCGTCGGCGGCGGTGAATGGACCAATCGTGGGCCTTTGCCGAAAGGGCTAGCGTCATCTGGCGGTGTACGATGACGCCTGATTTTGGGCATGTTTCTGGAGAAAGTGCAGTCTTCCTGCTTTCCATTGTTTACACTCTGCATCGGCAGCAGCAATGGTCGACTTTTCTACCTCTGGAGCGAAGGATGACCCCAACAACATCATGGGGAAACAGCGACCGACAACGCTTCAAATCGAACTTTCGGTTGCGTTAGGAGTCTTCGCCTTTTTCACTTTCTGTGTGTTGCGGCCGCGCTGGAGCGGCTTGTACGCGGCGAGGAAGAAGTCCAAGGATGCCTCTTCGTCTCTACCGGAACTGCCCAACAGTCTTCTGGGATGGATGTTGCCCTTATGGCGCATCACCGAACAACAAGTGCTCGCTTCGGCTGGTCTGGATGCCTACGTCTTTCTTCGTTTCTTCAAACTGGCCATCAAGTTCCTCTCCATCACGCTCTTCTTCTCGCTGGTCGTCATCAAGCCCGTACACGACAGCTACCCCGACGATGACGAGAAGCAAAAGAACTCGACACTACCCTTTGTACCCGACTACGACTTCGACTACGAGCTCCGGAAAAGGAGCGATTCATGGATGCCCCTAAACCACTCAGCGCCGTGGATGCCCGAGGTCGAAACCGACTACCTGTGGATGTACCCTGTCTTTGCCTATGTCTTTACTGCCCTGGCCCTATACCTCATCACATCCGAAACGCGCAACATTATTGAAGTACGCCAAGAATACCTCGGCAGTCAGACCACCATCACCGACCGCACCATTCGTCTGTCGGGCATTCCACCCGAGTTGCAATCCGAGGAGAAGATCAAGGACTTTATCCAAGAGCTTGGAATCGGCAATGTCGAGAGCGTCTTGCTGTGTCGCCAATGGGCTGAATTGGACCAACACATTGTCAAGAGGAATGATTACCTCCGTCGCCTCGAAGAGGCCTATACGGTTTACCAAGGTCAACGCTCCATTGAGCGTAATCTGGAAGCTCTGCCGATTGCTCAGCCTGTGCCACCCGGCCCGTCTGTCGATCCTGAAGACGACGAGCACGACGACGAAGAGCATCGCCGCCTGCTCCGCTCCGGCGACTCGATGCCGGCTCAGACTCCCTACGCCAGAGTCCGCCCAAAAGCCAAGATCTACTTCGGCCGCTTCAACTTGCGTAGCCGTCAGGTCGATGCAATTGACTACTACGAGGAGAAGCTGCGCGTAATAGATGCCGAGATCCGCGATTTGCGCAACAAGGACTTTGAGCCCGTCCCTCTGGCCTTTGTCACCATGGACACGGTTGCTGCTTCCCAAATGGCCTGTCAAGCCGTCCTCGATCCTTCGCCCTTACAGTTGCTCGCCAATCCCAGCCCCGCCCCTGCCGACATTGTATGGACCAATACTTATCTTAGTAGGAGAAGTCGCATGTTCCGCTCCTGGTCCATCACTGCCTTCATCTTGCTGCTGACCATCTTCTGGTCTGTTACATTTGTCCCCATCGCCACCTTCTTGAACACCGACACCATTCGCGAATTCTTCCCCTCGTTTGCCGAACTTCTCGACTCGCATCCCTTGGTTCAGTCTCTTGTCACCAACCAACTTCCCACCATCGCCGTCACTCTGCTCAATGCCATCGTGCCCTATCTGTACGACTGGCTCTCCAATTGCCAGGGCATGACCTCTCAAGGCGACGTTGAGCTCTCCGTCATCTCCAAGAACTTCTTCTTCACCTTCTTCAACTTCTTCATTGTCTTCACCATCCTAGGAACCGCCTCCAACTTCTACGATAAATACAAAGACATCGGAAAGAACCTCAGAGACACGACCAGGTTCGCATGGACTCTTGCCTCTTCTCTGCAAAGGCTACTCGCTTTCTACACAAACTTCATCATTCTTCAAGGCCTTGGTCTGTTTCCGTTTAGGCTTCTGGAATTTGGAACCATGGCTTTGTATCCTATTGGTCTCATGGGAGCCAAGACACCTAGAGGTACTGATACCTGTCACTTTACTCCATTCTTCATCAACTAACTGCTCAACAGACTACGCCGAACTCATTCAACCTCCACGCTTCAGCTACGGCCTGTACCTCCCCCAGACATTACTTATCTTTATCATTTGCGTCGTCTACAGTGTCTTGCGAGACAGCTGGAAAGTCATTCTTTCCGGTCTAGTCTACTTCGTCATTGGTAGCTTTGTTTACAAGTACCAGCTACTCTATGCCATGGACCATCGCCAGCATTCCACTGGCAAGAGCTGGGTTATGATCTGTGATCGTGTTCAGATTGGTATTATTCTCTTCCAGATCACCGTCGGTGGCCAGCTTGCCCTCAAGAAGGCCCTGCTAAGAAGTGTCATGTTGGTTCCTCTCGTCGTTGGGAGTGTCTGGTTCTTTTACGTTTACGGACGAACTTACAAACCCTTGATGGAATTTATTGCCCTCAAGAGTGTCAGAAGAGCTGAGCATGCCGATTATGAATCGGCAGAACTCCAAGGATCCGACTCCGATGACCATCACCGTTACGAACGAGAGGCCAACCATGGTCAGACAGTTGATGAGTCGCGGGAACGCGGCATGCGCTTTGTTAACCCTAGCCTTATCTCTCCGTAAGTCATATGCCTTCGATCTATAATGAATACGACTGACCTCTTGATAGTCTTGAAAAGGTCTGGATCGCAGACATAATAGCACACAACAGCAACAGAGCCACCCAAAATCCTCCTGACGACGAGATTGCTTAGCTTTTTTTTTTTTTAATCGATACCCATTTGTACATATATGTAGTCTTTTGAACATACAGAACCATTCCAAGATCATGCGTGCTGTGGCGCCAGAAGCCTGTACTCTACCTCTCGCGCTTCTACGAGTGTGGTTACTCCTAAGTTACAGGTACCCATTTCCAGCCTCTCCTTGTATAGAGCACGATTGAGGTATGTTTCAGATAGCGTACACGTATGTTGACATGCAATAGGCCATTGCACCTTCCTAAAGACGGGGACAGAGCTCATACTGGACTGTATTCCAATTTCAAAATACGAATGCCGCGGAGACGATTCCATTGGGGATGGATGGGACAGACAAATGCACGATGTAGGTGCCATGCGAAGGCGACGCCTATCGAGTTACGAGCAGATTGGGGGGGAAATCGAGAGCTGCGGCTGATAAGTTCACGTGGATTGGCGCGACTTTGGACTGTCTAGACCGCAAGCGGGAAGATCGTAGACGCCGGGTATGCAGTATGCACTCGCTTGTCGCGTTACACCAAAGAGCCCATAGCCTACAGGAATTGGCGGCGAGATTGCAAGATCGTGGTCTTCGCACGCCGAAGAGGAGCTCTCCAGACTCTTGACCTCACACGAGTTCGTTTGTCTGGTTATTGCTGAGATCAACCACTCAAAAGGCAAGGTGTTGTTTTGTGGATAGCATGTCACTTTGGGAAGGATTGTGAGGCTTCGGTTAAGTGGCTCCGCGGGATAGTTTTCGTCACGATGACCCGCTTTGTGGAGTCCCATCCCTGCAAGAGGGCAAACATGTAAATCGCGTTCCCTTGGGGGTGGGCAAATCGGGATTAGGATATCAGCGGAGCCGCCTCCATGAATTCAGTCTGTTCTCCTTCGAGCTCGTTTCCCGAGGCCGATGCCATCTCTAGGTCAGAATTCGATTTCACACCAGCAGATTCGGTTCATTCAGTCTCTTCGGCAACACGCTCCCAATGGCCGACCGAGTTGGGTACCCCGGAGCAGCAAACAGCCGAGGAACTACACCAAAACCTAGAGTCTGAGCAAAGTGATGGTTCAACGAAACCAAAGAGGATCGTAAAAGCAGCCTGCTCGGCATGCCGAAAGGCGAAAGCAAAGGTATAGTTCCCTGCTTGGAATCTTCTTCTGTCTCTCCTTTCTATTGTACTCATTCGGAGACTGACCTTGGTTTGTCGTTTCTAAAACAGTGTGATGGCAAACGTCCTTCATGTACGAGCTGTATTACCAAGAGGAGATCCTGTCAGTATTCAGCCGAGGAAGGAGTGTCGAGTCAAATGGTCACAAAGAGGCGGCTCGAGGGTTATGGTGCCGTGTTGCAACTGGTCAGAGACGCCGAGCCTGAAGAACGTGAGCTCATTCTTCAAGATCTGAGAAGGCCTGGAGACCTGGGCGAGATTGTCATGGCTATCCAGAAGAAGTGGACGTCCAGGCACAAGTCTGAGGATCTGGTGACATTTTAGCCTGCACGCCCCGAGTCTGCCCTCAAACACCAATTGGGGTAGAACCTGATCACAAAAACGAATACTGTGCGTAGGGTGAGTATACATGCGGTATCCTTCGACTCTGGACTGTTGAGTTCTGACCAACTGTCTAGGCTCGTCGCAGTGAATACCACACACCTAGTCCGATCGACCTCTTCGCTACGCACCATGGAGTACTGGCTGTTTTTCTCTGATTGTGGATGCCTGGAGATGGTCAACACACGCAAAAAGGAGGGAGGTTCCGACCACGCCTCGCCATTTTCAAGAGCTTGGAAGTACATGAAACATCATATCATCGCACGTCGATACCATCCCAAAAACACGAATGGAGCTCCAGGGAACGAGACAAGATCAGGCACAACCAGCACATTATCTTCCTCGTCGTTGTCGTCGTGGTAAGAGTCTTGGCTGCGAGTGATGGCGTTGCGTCCATTTTGAAAGCTTCGATTCATACGGCGCCGTGACTTACCCGCGGATATAACCTGGCGATACCGGCGATATCATCGACACGGGGCCAACACATCGGCTCCTTAGCGCACTAGCAAGAAGACAAGTCGACATACCTTGCGCAATAGCCCGCGACCTTGGAACTTCTGGTAAAGGATTTCGGGAACTATTGTTCCATATTCCGTATCATGTTTCTTTATTTCTCGCTTGGTGCTGGACCGCTTGTACTCAAAAAGCACATACCTTACATGTGTTCTCTACATGCAGGGCTTCCCTCGAACCGAAGTCGAGAGGAGGAAGTATCTCCTTGCCGTCAAATTATTATTTTAATTATACATGCAAGGACAAGGTCCGAACACCCACCCTAAGAAATACAGTATCTGGAGGTGGAGGCCGGATCCAATCAAGCGCGGTACGATCACGCTTGGTGGCACATGCATGACGGACCTGACTGCGGTAGCGTGCAGTTCATGGCATTGTGACATCGTCTTTCGAACCTGCAGGACGTCGATCTGAGGCATGCGGCTATGGCTCACCCTGTGCCTAAAAGGCAGAATTGACAAAGAGGCAACGCTGAATGTTTGTTTGAGCCTCATCATGGGCTATAGGGTTCGCAGATATACATGGACTTCGAGACAAACGCCATAGAGGCGGAGCCTACTCCAGCATATGTCGTCAGTGATCATATCAGATCCTTGCTACCACGATGGAGATGGCGAAAATCCTGGACGATTCTGTCCGTATGAACCCACGAAACGATACACAGGCATTGCTTGGAAAATCAGGGTGATTACACGGAAAGGAAAGGAGGTAAAGTATTGAAGATCAATGCCCCGTCGATTTATATTTACAATTATGATGCCCAGCAAGACTTTTGCTCGGCATATCTCTTATCGCATGTACAGTAAGCAAGACGCCCCTCCCCACTTAAGTCATCAAGGGCTATTGCCTGCTCGCCTCTTCTGATCCTGTTGATCTCTTGATCCATTACAGCAACCTCTACTGAGAGTTCGCTGCTCATCATGGGCATATGCCCGCAATCCGCGGGGTATACGTGCATGTTCGTGTGACCGACTGGAACGTCTTTCTCACCGGAAACAATACTCTCGCTTTCTTCACCAGCCGTGTCTTGATGCATGTTGTTTACAAGCCTTCGGCTTCAAAGACCAGGTCGACTGCTCCCGCTCGCCAAGATCTGTTCCTGCATAATGTTTCCTACGGCGTCTGCCAAAAGCTCATGGGATTTCAGCTGTTTGATCAAGACTTCACACTCGGCTTCGTTTCCTTGTCGCAGAAGATTGAGGACATGCTTGTAGGCGTCTAGCTGATTCTTGACGGCTTGTTGTTGGGTGACGCCTGGGTTGACGCTGTATTCGCAGGGGGTGGTTTTGCCGACGCAGGATTTGCAAGAAGGTCTGATTCCATCGCACTGTGTTGGAGAAGATGTTGTCAGTCTTGTGTTGAAATATTATGATGGGGGGAAAGCAGGGAAAGCAGTACCTTTGATTTACGCTTGCGACAGGGGATGCACGCGGCTTTTGTCTGTTTGCCTCTGTGTCGTGGTGTAGCACCAATGTGCGAAGAAGATGCTGATGAATCTCTCCTTGTACTGTTGTCGGTGCTGTGTTGGCGTTCGTGATGTTTGGCTGACAGAGGTCGCTGCTGGATGGGTGCGTTTACATATGAGCCGGACGATGATCCAGAATCAATGTGATGGACTTGGTGCGGTGGTGATGGCGACGGATGCAGAGATGACAGTGGTGGTAGTGCTGACATTGATGGCAACGGCCTCGACGCGCGGCCGGGCAGTTGTGCATGTTGTGATGTCGCGTGCATTAGTGAAGGCAGACGTTGCTGTGACGGCGAGGTAGAGACTGGCGACATGGTCGCACAAGGCGCCTTGTGAACGGGCTCAAGCATAGCTGCAATGTTCATTTTGACGTCGAGGTTCTGCGTCCCCTGGTTTCCGAGAAGAAAAGAGTCAATCGCTTTGATGAGAGGCAGCGGAGGCAGTACGATCTCAAATTGGTAACGTAAAGTCGCGAAAATGGGGCATGCAAGTAGGACTGCAGGAGTACGATTGGGGAGATGGGAAACCAAGAATCAGGGAGGAAGGAGACGTAGAAACACTATCATGTATAAAGCCCATCGCTTCGCTTTACCCATAAGGCTAGCCTTTTCTTAGGTGTTGCGAGTTTTGAGATGTGGATCGATCGGAGCTTCCTCCCTGCTGCAGTGGTGTGAAGGAGCCCATCTCCGTTGAGTACTCTTCACTGGGACCTCCCGTGTTTCCGTCCATGACTCTAGCGGAGTCAGCCCCGCCGATGCTCTGGCCCTTAGCACGTTTGCGCACTGACAGCGACGATGGCCATGATCGCTCCGTTTGACTCTGTACTCCATCTCGAGATCCATGTCGTTTACTCGTACACTGTACGCAGTACAGGTGAGCTACTCTTAAACAATCAGCGAGCACGGATCTCCAACAGCAAGACACTCGGAGCTGACAAGCTCAACTCTGGGAGTCACGGCGATTGTCGCAACAATCCACCGTATCAGTTAGGTCACCAGCCGTGTTAACTCTATGATCGACGATCCATGTCAAGATCCAGGTCTGGTGTCGGAGTTTGCTTCCCGTTCAATACCGTAAAATCTCGTTTATTTCGGCATGCCGTTATAGTGTTTTTTGCGATCTTCGAACTAGCTACCCCTGCCGCTCTAGCCGAGGGCCGTTGCCATGCGAGGCTTCGTCTAAGCGGCACCCTCGTCAGTGCGGCATGCCGTTGCGAAGGTAATATAGATGGCCGTAGGGTCGACCCTAGCGTGTTGTTATATAGGTAGCTACGACGACAATATAAGGCCGAGAAGGTAGTGTTTTAGTGCGCAAATTGGAGGAAGAGGAGGCTCTATATAAGAGGCTTAAATTGCGAGTATTCCTGTTCAAAAATTAGCTTAATTACCTTCTTAATTTGTTGTTGCTATTATTATTTACTATAGTTCTCGCCGAATCCTCCTAAATTGCTGCTACGCGCGTACTAGTTTAGCAGTTAATTCTTTAATACTAACTGAACACGCCTATCTTAGAGCGACTAATTAGCTTAGTTAGCGCACTAAGACCTGTAATTAAGCGCCCTCGCCCTAGGCCTAAGACTAAGGCCCTTAAAGAGCGTACCGGCGCATACTAGAATAGCGAAGAAGAAGTTGTTAATTTATAGACTTTAACTGTCGGTAGAAGCTCTTAGGGCTCTATTGTTAATGTTTCTAATAAAGTGAGTTTACGATTAAGTTTAATTAAAAGAGAGACTAACCGGTATAGATTACATCGTCGCTATTGTCCTCGCCGTCGCGCCTAAGTAATAAAGAACCTCCTATTACTTATCGTAGAAGCTATACGCGCGAGTTTAAGTTAAAGGTTATTCTTAAAGTAATAAGAGGCCGCTTAGTCGTATTAGTTACGTGCCGCTTTAGCATTAAGAGGTCGACCGTATAAGACTAGATCCGCGCGCGCGAGCAAATTAAGCGCTCTCGCGTAGGAGCTCGTTACTTTAGAGGTGTTCGAGGTATTAAATCGCTTCGTTTCTAAGAGCTAGAATAGCGGCTTAATGCTAAGTTCCTTAACCGCCGCGCTTAAGGCTATAGTTACTCTAGTCTCTAGTTCTAGCGCGTTGCTCGAGCTCTATACGCTTAGTTATTTCCTAATCGAGTTATTAGTAATACTAGCGAGAAGACTATTTATCTTAGCTTTAACTTTAGTCGCGGTTAGTTTAATCGTTTTAAGAGGCAATATAGCATCTCCCTTTATTATTTAACTTATAAGGCGTAGCACTTACTAGAATAGCTCTATAAGCTAATCCTCTTATAGATGCGCTTTAACCGTCGTAATGCTTAACCTCGTAAAGGTAAAGAGACCTTCGATGTCGGTCGTTATAAGCTTAGCAACATCGCTAACATAGACTAGACCCCTCTAGAATTCGATTTCCCTACCTACCGTACGTACGACCTCGTTAGCGCGAAGACTATTAGTATTAAGACTAGCCGCGGCGGCTAGGACAAGAGATAATGTACTATCTAACTTACTATGTTTGCTAATAGAAATCTATAGTGTCGCCCTTAGATTATCTTCTATAATAAACCCTCGTACATCGACTTAGCTAATAGCAAGAAGGAGGCTAAATAATACTATAAGACTATCGCTAACCGAGTAATCTTTAACGAGAAGGCCTAGGTAAGCGAGAAGACCCTTCTACGCTAGGTTAATTACTAATAGCGTTATTCCTTTATAAGAGGTTTATTACTCGACAAGCCTCGCCTCTTATTACTTAATGTGCTCGCTACTTAGAAGACTAATGCAGTTAAGGCCGCCTTTGCTTCTTAGAAGACTATATGCTTATTTATCCTACCTAGCTGCACTAGATATGTCTAAGTTCTTAATGTCTCTATTAATAAGCTCTTTAAAGACCGCATTAAACACTACGCTAAGATCTACTTTACTAACTATCTAGAGGACTAGAACACTACCGTGTTACGACGACAAATTCTTATTACCTATTAGGTCGCTTAGGCGTACGAGTAGATTTATAACACGCATAAGGACCTAATTATTAAGACCTTCTAACGGGTTAGTCTCGCCCTCCCGATCGACGGGTCTAAAGATAACGACATGCTCGGTGTTAAGGACCTACCTAACCTTAAAATTAGTAACTACCGTTGTCGTAATAAGGATAGTAGTCTCTACGAGGCTAGGTAGCCTAAACACTACTTCGACCCTAAGGATGCTACTTAGCAAATTAAGCTCGAGGGCGACGACGACAGTAGCTAGTAGACCATCTACGCTCTTAACCCTACTCTAATATTATAGGAACTAATTATTATTAACGACGACAAGCTGCCGGAGCTTAATATAGAAGACTTTAAAAACGACGATTAGGACGTAGATCACGAAGTTAACATGGATTTTATTAGCAGTGACCCTGTCCCTTTTGAAGAGCTCTAAAACGCTTAAATCAGCAATAATAATTGAGACCTAATGATAGTTGTGTGTTTACTTTGTTTGCTCTGATAGCTCTGATAGCTCTAATAGCTCTGATAACTCTGATCTCAATTCTTACACCTGTGCGCACGCCAAGACTCGCCTATACCGCTTACATTAGCAGCTACTGCGAGGGGGCCGTTATCCGAGGTTTTGACTGTCGTTTCCAGCTCTAACTGACCCCTGCCGGTGTAACTCGGGGGCCGGTAACGAGCGAGGGCCGCTAAAAACGAGATTTTACGGTAGCAATTCATTGCTAGACTTTGTCACGCGAGTAGTTGTACGAGTAAGATGCACGACTCTTGCTGCGCCAGAGAAGTCTCTACTGAGAGCATGAGAACCAGCATCTCTCCGCGGGCGACCCTTTTCATCTCGAGGATACCGTGCATTTTTTTCCGCCCAGTCGACCCTATTCTCTGAAAGCGCTCGAGTATCGTGCCAAGTCAATGCACCGCTTGGAGGCTCATCGGACCCAGAGCCCTCTTGAGCCTCCTGTTCCTGCACGAGGTGCAGGGGACTAAGACAATAGATATTGTACCTCGCGCCCTGCCCCTCTAGCCGTTCTGCAGTTTCGAGTTTCCCATCTCCTCATGTCAGCATACGAACTGCACATGTTCTTTTGGTCGTGCTGTCTGGCATAGGTACATGCCACGGTTCATCGGCATGTCCTTACATCGAGCATGCGGCCTTTCTACTCCGTCTTGGATACAATGGCTGCCAAACCTAGGTATTCGGAGCGGTTTCCGTCGGATCGCAGTCGGTTTTGCTGTTCGACTTCTGATAAGGTTCAGAGAGAACGGCCGGTTGAGGGCTGTGCCAACCTCCGTATGCTCAGATCGCGCGATCTTTTGATCATCGAAACATTCTAGAGTACGGCAAAACAGACAGTAGTGTCAAAGGCCGTCCTTTAGTCAGTAAGTCACGCGCATGGCTGTGCTGGTCCATAAGATCTCTACATGCTTCCAGAATATCATAATCTACGGCATTTTGCTTGTTGGACCATCGTACGACAGGCTGATAGCGAGGCGACAACATGCGAGCGCAAGTCCAAATCAAGCGTAGATCGCTTACGAGGGCGTGAAGGGTAAAAAAATACATTCCTAGGTGGCCGCGAGTCACATTCGAGGCGCACGCGGATGGAAGCAAGTCGTTCGCGGGTCAACTGTTACGACGAAACATGATTGAAGTTTATACACGAAGAGTAAGAGTAAGAGTGATGAGGACAGAACAAAAGCCAAACGAGGATGCAACAATGGTCAAAGATGCGCTGTATAGTTTCATGTCCATATTATCATGCACGTCCGCATGGAAGGACCGTTAGGTCGTTCTCTCCCATCCACGCTCATTGCTGCTTCTAAGCAAAATCTGCAGCAAACCATCTTATATACCATGGGCGAAGCGCAAGTGATTTACTGTCTCAACGGAGTCCGCGGGCTGTCCTACTGCCTCGCAGTACCGGCAGAGACTGGTCTTGGACTAGCCTGCTGCATGACAGGACTCTGATGCTGCATTGCCGATGGTGTCTGTTGTTGCTGCACTGGCTGAGGCGTTACCGAGGAAGCCACGACACCCTGGCCGCTGCCCATTCTCGACATCTGCGGTGTAGGCGTTCGACTGTTCGAAGGTATGTTCTGCGATGGATGAGCAGGAGTCATATTCGGACTTGGTGCTACCATGCCAGGTACTGAATTGGCTTGCGCTACACGTGGGCTGCTATGGTTCTGGCCGGGAGTGCTTTGGTTTTGATGTTGTATTTGATTTTGCTGTGCCAGAGTGCGTTGTCGCATATTTGCAGCGTACTGTTGAGCATTCGGGTTAGCCGGGGTGCCCGGAGTGTTGCTCCCATTGTTGTACTGCTGCGCGTTGCCATTGCCGTTGTTCTGGTGGAAAGCTGCTTGGTTTTGGCTGTAAGCAGGTGGACCATTCGGTACTGAATTAACAGCATGCGAACCGGCGGCAGCACTAAGAGCACTTTGACGCGCCTGCTGATGAGATTGTTGTTGTTGTTGCTGCTGCTGCTGCTGCTGCTGCTGCTGCTGCTGCTGCTGCTGCTGCTGACCATAATGGATCTGTCTCAAACGTTCATTTGCCATCTCCTGAATCTTTTCCACAGAAGCTTGAGGGAATTGTAGCTGGAGTCCATGGCTGATTGATGCGATGGTGTTACCGGAAGCAAGTTGTTGAGGTTGCTGAGATTGGCTCGACGGTGTGGGTGGTGGAGGCATATGCGGAGAGCCAGTAGCGTTACTGTTGGACGTCGACTGATGATTGTGAACTTGCTGGCCAGGAGTACGGACATTCTGCATGCCATTCATTGCGGGCTGACTACCCATCACCCCGTTGGGCGGATGCATACCGCCTGGACTGGAACGGTTCGGCGGGGCCATCTGATATTGTTGAGCACCCATCTTCAACTGATGGGCCTTTTGTGTCTCAAGCACTCTCTGCTGCATGCTTTCTGGAGTTCCGTTTGCCTGTCCGTTGCCAACGGGACGCATATTAGGTTGCATTTGTGCTTGTGGTATGGCACCGCGCATTCCCATTTGCGGCGTATTGATATGAGCACCACTCTGAGCAGCAGCGTTGGAATGCTGGCCGTTCGGCAAGCCTTGATGATTAACTTGTTGAGGTGCACCAGGCTGCCCTTGAGGTGTTTGTCCGGGCCGGTTGTGGGCGTTGGCGTTTGGAAGAGGTTGCTGATTAGGCATTTGACCATTGCGTTGCATTTGAGCTTGCTGGACAAGATGTAAGTATGTGGTTCGCGATGTCGCTGATACATGACATACCCGTAGCATTTGTTCGCGATAACGTTCCTGGCGAGCCGCAATCTGAACATCCCGTTCCTGTCGCAATTTACTGAATTCTTGAGGAGTAGGGATGCCGTTCTTTGGGGCTGCGTTTTCGTGCTGCTTTCGCATGTGGGCCGCTTTTTGAGCTGGTAGAAGCGTCAGTCTTGCTTGGATCAACAATTGCTCAGTACGCTCACCTTCTGATTGCTTATGTGCCTGCTGCTCTCTCTTCCTAGCCAACTTGCGCATCGCATCCACCATATGAAGATATCGATTCTGTCTACGTTTGTCAACCTTCAACGGGGTGGTTTTCTTTCGCATAATAGCTGGAGGCTGTCCTGGAGTTTGTGCAAGCTGCGCAAGCTGTGCTTGGTACTTGGCTTCATTGTTGCGATTCGCTCCTTCGAGTCGCTGGTTCCAAGTCTTGAAATAGAGTGTCTTGCGCATCTCATTGGGGAGACTCTCCAGCTCCACCCACCGCTCGAAGCATTCCCATGGAGTACGTCTGTCGGTCGCACTGTTGAACTTGGATGGTAGTGATAGACTGTCTGCAATGAGTGACCAGTTGAACGAATACTCTTTGGCGAGACGACGCAGAGCTTGTTGGTCCTCCTCCGTCCATTGCGATGCCGTTCTGAATTCGTAGAATTGGGAAGAAGGCATCTGAAATTCTGAAGGAGGTCTGAAGGCAGTGTTCTGATGCAATCTGCTCCGCAAAAGCTTGTTCTCGGGTTCAAAGAGCGCCACGTCTGTCTGCTCCGGTTGTAGTCCAGAATCGTCGTGGCTTGCGCGGAGTCTCTTCGACACTGGCAATGAGCTTTCGTCCATGGATTCATCCTCATCTGAGTAGTCATATCTGCTTCTCTTTCTCGACGGTCCACCAACTTCAATCATCATCTTCGCTGTGCAGAACTTCGACACAGCTGGAGTAGAGTGCTTAATAATTGAGTTGACAGGAGTGTTGTCCTCTTCAAAGGGTCTGAGGAGCGGAAGTTCAGCGAGAGCATTGTGCAAAGCCTCGCTGTCTTGGAGATGGAAGGTTTCTTTATCCATGTTGATGGCGGAGAAGAAGGAAGAAGGCACCACTGTCGCATGCTGTGGAGTCAGCGGCATGTCGAAGTCTTCGAGGCCAGATTCGATGTCATTGTCCAACCCGGGCGGAGACTTGGCTCCTTGACTGTATCTGTCACCATTCGCAATGCTAGACTCGGCAGGTGAGTGTGGTGCCACTGTGTCCTGACGCAGTGCTTCGAGCGATTTGACTCGAATCTGCATCGACTGACGTGTTTCGCCATCAGCCATGACCCAATCTGCACATTGTTCTGCCAGGTACTTGGCTGTCGCTCTCTTGATTTTGCGTTCTTGGCGGAAATCGGTCCTCATCCACTTCATTTCAGCCATGAGATGATCCATGTGGATCTTGGGTGCAGCCGGCTCCGCACATGGCTCCATCTGCCTGAGAGACCAGCGGTTAGCATTCTGAAGTTGGTAAATTCTTCGCAGGATTCGTTGATCCTGCCTCTCGTGGTAGCCAGCAAACTGTTCAGTAGTTGTCACGACCTTGCTAGCCTTTTGCAAGAGCTCATGCAAAGGTCTTCCGTTGGGCGGTTCATGGACCTGTATACGATAAAGTGGCTCCAGATAGTCCTTGGAAAGCTCCGCAGACGCCCCCTTGAGAGCGTTGTATCCTTCGCTTTTCAGTAATGCTGAGCATCTTAGCGAGATCGGCGATTGCGGCTGCTCTTGAACTGGTCTTTGTTGGCGCTTCGAGACTGATGGCTCAGTCTTAACTTTGAGGACATCCCCTGTTGTGTGAGCGCGCTTTGAACCAAACAGTGTTGGTCTAGTCGATTCGTTGAGTTCAGAAGTTGATTGAGTACGAGCGGCAGGTGGAGCGGTGACAACGGTCGAGGTTTCTACCACAGCATTGGCAAGTGCTGGATCTCTCGGGGGCATAATGTTGACGAGTGACGGTCTTGGCGCGCGTTTCTTATGGGAAGCATCTGATGCTGAATCAGAAGGTGACGCCGAGTGAGAAAGTGAGGCAGCAATGCGGGCTGCGTCGCGGGCAGCTACTGTCGTGTCGATGGCTTCGGTGAGTTTCACATCAGTCGGTTTTGCGTTCATGGTAGCGTCCCTTGTCGCCTTCGCCGCTTGTTCCTGCTCGAGACGCAACTGAACATCGGGAGAATCGTCATCGTGTCCCAGAGCCTCACGGTAAGCGATTTCCTTCTGTGATTGCAACAACTTGTCGTGCTGCTCCTTGGCCAGAGCTTCTTGGGGCGAGGGCTGTAAGCTGGTAGGCTTGGGCACAGTCTGGCTGGAAGATGCGACATCTTCATCAGTACTGGTTAGGGGCGATGGACCGGTCGGAAGAGGTGTTGTCATAGACGGAGCGCCGATGGTAGATGTTGGCGATGATGCGGCTTCAGGTTGAGGCTTCTCAACTTCTGCAGCATCTCTCCGGCGGGCCTCCTGACGCAGCTGCTTTTCGCGGAAGCGCTCTTCCTGGACTTCTTTGGGTGGAAGGTGAACTGTACGTGGACGATGCCTTTGGCTTTCGCGGCCGGGAGGATTGACTGGCCCGGCATCACGTGAGGACTGCGCCGCAGCATGATGGTCAAGAGTTTTTGGTGAGTTTGTGATAGCGTCTGAATCATTAATAGAGGCCGACTCGTGGGCTTGCTCGTTAGTGATTCCAAGTCCAGTCGAAGCAGGTGTATTCCGGATAGCCAAAGCTTGAATTGCAGGGTTCTGTTCTATTGCGTCTAAGGAGCAAGGCAACAAAGAATCTTGGAAACGAAGACCTCTGTAGAAAAAGGAACTCAATGAGACATGAACAACTGATCGAAAGGTGTATGGCTACTAACCTTGTCAAGTCGGCAGCAGCGAGAAGAGCATCTTCAGAAGGGGTGTGTGGTGGAGAGGGGAGAGATTCATAGTCGAGGTTGAGTGCTGGGGAAAGACCACACTGCTGGGTGATGGATTGGGTAATTTGGTTCAAAGCGCGCAGGCGAGCAGCCCGCTTGGTCAGCGATGCCCTGCGAAAGACAAGTCAGCACAACTCGACAACCACACGACCGGAACAGAAACGGAGCGACTTTCTGCTTTCGCATTGCGAAGGCGAACAGATTGATGTGAATTGCGCCCGTAAAAGATGCAGATCTAAACTCACGCTTTGGCAGTGTTGCGTTCAGTGAGCGGTCCATCTCGCAATTGTGCTAGGGACATAAGTCTGAGGACCGAGCATTCACAGCACCAGTCATTCAACGAATGAAGACAGGTGTGGAAGTATTTCGATGGAAATCTAGAGATGAATATGCGAGTGGATGCGTGTTCCTCGATGGGGAGGCGGTGCGCGATGCGCGTCGACGGCGAGACGACGCCAAGAGCTTTGACCATCCTAAAGCTTCCATGTCCAAACTTTCGACTTTTTTCCCTTCCCATTTCATCACAACTCGACGTATCCACAACACTATTCAGAAATGGTCAAGAGAAAGAGCGAGGATGCGCAGCTGAGCGCTCGGGCCGCCACTGGAAAGAATGCCCGCTTTGCAGAGTCGCCAAAGGTTACGAAGACGAGCAAAAAATCTCAAATCACCAAGCCCACAAAGACATCCACCAAACCTGCCGTCGCAAACAAAGATACCAAGTCCGACGTCGAGCACGAACCCGTCGCTATTCAAATCGTCACCGGATCCTACGAAAGAGTCCTTCATGGCTTTGCTGCGACTGTCTCTGGCGATGTGATTGAGTCCGACAAGTCAGAGGAAGCACAGAAAGAGCCCACATATTCCGATACCTTCTTGTTCGCTGCGCACTCGAGTGCCGTTCGCTGTCTTGCAGTCTCCGCCCCCAATGAGGCACACAAACGAGTGCTTGCGACTGGCAGCACCGACGAACGCATCAACCTTTTCCACGTCTCCACCTCGCCGCCTGTCGTCAGCTCAAAACCTCAACTTCCCACCCTCTCTGCTACAAGCGTTATTGAGAATCCTCGCAACCGCGAACTCGGCAGTTTGTTACACCATGCGCGCAGCGTCAACAAACTACAGTTCCCTACTAGAGGCAAGCTTTTCAGTGCAGCTGATGACAATACTGTGGCAATCTCAAGAACCCGCGACTGGACCGTACTGTCAACAATCAAGTGCCCTATTCCCAAGGCTGTCGGACGTCCCAGCGGAGATACTGCTGGACCTGGTGAAGTGCCTACCGGAGTCAACGACTTTGCGATTCACCCTAGCATGAAGGTTATGGTTACTGTGGGCAAGGGTGAAAGATGCATGAGACTCTGGAACTTGGTCACTGGCAAGAAGGCGGGTGTGTTGAACTTCGACAAGAACTTGCTTCAAGCTGCAGGCGAGGGACGATACAGCAGCGGAGAGGGAAGAAAGCTTGTTTGGGGTGAGGACGGCGAAGAGTATGTCGTTGGATTTGAGAGAGGTGCTGTAGTCTACGGCATGGTATGTGTTTCATGACCGCGAGGGGAAAGAGAACAAGAGGCTGACAGACTGAGCAGGACTCGATGCCAAAAGCAATCATCCGGCCGTCACCACCTACCAAGCTTCACCAGATGCGCATAGTACCAGCCGGCGAGGGAAGAAGCATCCTGGCACTCTCGACAGAGGACGGCAGAATCATTTTCTACGACTTGAAGACGACGGTGGAAGGTGACAAGGAAGACGAGGAGGTACCACAATGCGCAGCGGTAGGTCAGCTGGGAGGCAACCAGGCTGGCTTCACAGGCAGAATCAAGGACTTTGAGGTGTTGCAGCACAAGGCAGGTGCACCTCTGATTCTCGTGACGGGAAGCAGCGACGGCGCAGTCAGGCTGTGGAAATGCAATATGTCGGAGATTTTGGAAGGGGCTGTTGAGGGAGAAGTGCGTCAAGTCGGCACACCGATAGGAACGCACGAGACAGGGCACCGCATCACATGCCTGGTTGCATTCGTGATGGATGGCCCGGCGGAGGCAGCAGACGATGAGGACGAGTTGGCGCAGGGTGTTCCTGAAGAGGCAGGCAGCGATAGCGACGATGAGTAGATAGGCTGTCGTCGAAACAAGCATACACACCCGATAAGAAGTTGTAAATATCGAGTCACAGCATCTTGAGAGGCTTGGCGTATATCATCGGTTAGCGTTGCCCTAAGCAGAGGGCACCGGGACGGATACGAGACAGCGGCCAGAACGTGCAGGGTCTTCTTGCGTAGGAGCCAGTGACCTCGCATACGGTAATCTGTTTAGCTGATTGTCCCGTCCTCAGGCCTGTCTTTTCTTTGTTGTGAAGACTCTTTTTCCCCATCCACGTCAGACACAGTCGAGGATAGAGCGACCATGTCAGGAAAGAACGGCGGCACCTCACCGCAAGCCATTGGCTCGGAACCCCCACGTTCGACTTCTCCATACGGTGGAGGCTCGCCGTCTCGCAGTTATTCCACCGCGCGACTCGCATCACCCGTACCCTTCGGCACTCCTCCCATCAGACAGATACCGACCCCGCGTCAGCTCGACGGCCAGGACGATGACCAACCCCTGCCTGGAGCGTCATATCCAAGGGGCTCCATCCCCGGGCCCGGCCCCTCATCGCTATCGCAAGCACTGAGGGGGGGATTCGCTGGGAGCCCGCCTCGCTTTGCATCACCCGCCCCGACAGGCTCAGCCTCTGTCTTTCCCGACGATGCTTCATACTCGCAGAGCCCGAATAAGAATGAAGACCTCGAGGTCCTGCGACGACACTTGGTCGGTCCTGCTCAACGCACCTCGCACCAAAACCTACAGGCTTCTTCCTCTTTCCAACGTCCCTCCAATCTCCCCGAAGTTGGCAAATCCGTCGAGAACGGGCCCGGCATAGACGATGATCACTTTTCGAGTCTGCAGCTGCAAGGCGGAGACATGACGAGACACATCTACCGCTACACCGAAGAGCGCGAGCGTGAAGAAGTCGAACGTCAAGCCCGCGAGACTGGCCGTCTGAAGAGAAGTCTGAGTGTCAATCTGCCTCGTTCCAACGAAGAGGATCCAGAGCTCTCCAATATCAAGATGCCAGGTGGTCTGCGCAGAGACTACATTCGCCGCACTGCTGGCTCTCCTGCTCCCGAGGCACGTGTTGCAAGACCAAACTACGGCTCAACTCGCGCCCAAACAGAGCCCCCTGCTCGTCAGCAACCTCAATTTTTGGCAAACAACTTCATCGAGTTTCTCACTCTGTACGGTCACTTCGCTGGTGAATCGCTCGAGGACGACGACGAGGCACTCGGTCCTGACGAATACTTTACCTCCGAGGCTTACGATGATGACGACGACGATCAAGATGGTCGTGAGCGCGAGTGGGGTGAAGACAGCGCTCTGCTGACTCCTGGCAAGCGCAAGCGAAGAAGAAAGGAGCAGGCCGGTAAGGGCAGCCCTGGTGGTGCTGCTCTCCTTCTACTCAAGTCGTTCGTTGGAACAGGAGTTTTGTTCTTGCCTCGTGCCTATCTCAATGGCGGTATGATGTTCAGCAATATCGTCCTCCTGAGCATCGCTCTTCTCAGTTTCTGGTGCTTCATCCTGCTCGTCAATGTCCGTCTCAAGGTCCATGCCTCATTTGGTGACATGGGAGGAAAGATTTACGGCAGATGGTTCCGCAACCTCATCAACTCATCCCTTGTCATCAGTCAGATCGGCTTCTCCTCTGCTTACATTGTTTTTGTCTCGGAAAACCTGCAAGCTTTCGTTTTGGCCGTCACAAAGTGCCGTACTTTCATCGACATCAAGTACATGATTTTGATGCAGATGGTTGTCTTCTTACCTCTCAGCTTGTACCGCAACATCAACAACATTCAGAAGCTTGCTCTGATTGCGGATCTGTTCATCGTTCTGGGTCTTGTTTACCTCTACTACTACGACATCTTGACCTTGGTTGAGAACCATGGTATTGCCGACATCATCCAGTTCAACAAGAATGACTGGACACTCTTCATCGGCACTGCCATCTTCACTTTTGAGGGCATTGGACTTATCATTCCTATCCAATCGGGTATGAAAGATCCTAAGAAGTTCCCTCGCGTCTTGGGAGTTGTCATGGTCGCAGTCACTATTATCTTCATCTCCATGGGTGCTCTCTCATATGCTGCCTATGGCAGTGCTACCAAGACTGTCATCATCCTCAACATGCCTCAGGATAACAAGCTTGTCAACAGTGTGCAATTCATCTACTCTTTGGCTATCCTGCTCTCGACGCCTCTACAGATCTACCCTGCCATTGAGATTACTTCTCAGCAGTTGTTTAGCCGTACTGGCAAATACAACCCCTGGATCAAGTGGAAGAAGAATGTCTTCAGATTCTTCATGGTCGCGCTGTGTGCCGTCATCGCATGGGCTGGTGCTGGACAATTGGACAAGTTTGTCGCTCTTGTTGGAAGCTTCGCCTGTATTCCTCTCGTCTTCGTCTATCCTGTAAGTGTCAATACTTCTCACCTGCTCTTCTGGGCTAATATTTTCCACAGCCTCTCATGCATTATCGGGCCGTCGCAACCCGCTCTTGGCAACGCGTGGCCGACATCTTACTCGTTGTCTTCGGTCTCTTCATCATGGGATACACAACTGCCCTCACAGTACTCAGCTGGGCCTCGGGTGGTCCCAAGGAGCCGGGCTACTGTGATGAAAGATAAGCTACAAGTACGAATTTGTCGCCATGTTTCCTTGTTTCTTCGGTACTGCTCACTAGATAGAATATTCATCGCTGAACTTTTCTGTGGGAGCGGTCTCGATTCTTGTAATGGTTTTTGATCGAGATGCGATTTTGCATTGTCTGATGTTGAGATTGAGCATTTGTGGCAGGGAGATTTTGATACATGAACTTTTCCTTCCTCGTTTACATAGCGATACTGATATACAGCCGACTCTACTGTCTTCTGCACGCATGACTTGTGTTTGTCACTCTTCCATTGTCTCGCACCTCATTCTTGGGTTTCACAAGACTCGTCTCGGCTTTTGGTATCATCACCAGCCTGGCAACAGAAGCTTCCGAGCAAAGTGTCAAAGAAATCATCCGCATCAACAAACGCCCAGGTTCTTCGATAGAAAAAGTAGCATGTAGTCACATGGCCTCTACTCGAGTACCATGTCTCGACTAGACTTGTCTGTAAGTATTCATGATCATGTTGCTGCTCATTACGGTTCTAAGTATGGGGACAGGGTGCTCCCACTCGCGAGGGCCTTTGGTTACGTCATTTACTCGGGAAGCTTTTCTAAAAGCCGCTTCCGTCTTGGCCTGCATCTTCGTCACTCGGACGAATGAATGCGCGAAACATTGGTCATCATCAAGATCATAAGTATTACGTGTTAGCTATTGTGCAAAAGATATATATCAGCAGGTTGTGGGGTCAGATTGTTCGAGTACACATGTTTCGTCAGGCCTCGTTTCTCTCAAAGCTTACGACACGTAGTCTCAGTTCTGTTCACACGTCAAGGACGACACGGACAATGGCGACTGCATCCAAGGTACAACTCTCGCTTGGAGAACGGCCCGAGTTTTACCTCAAGAACATCAAACAGGAATCTGCGACCAGGACTTCAGACCTGCTACAAGAGAACCACGAAAAGCATCATATCTTCTTCAATCAAAGTGGTTTTCATAACCACATCGCTCACCATCTGCTAACCATTTACTCACTCGCCGCAACTCCCGCACAAATTCAAAAACATTATGACGAAAATCAAGACTATCAAAGACCACCTCAGCCTATCGAGGCAGCCATCGTCAAGGGCATGGAGGATCCACCACAGTTCACGAAGTATTTGGGTAAGGAGCGCTACTACAACGATTATCTACGCTTCTTTCAAAGCGAGATGGACAAGAAAGGCTGGCAGCAAGTTTTGAACGAGTATGTCTTCGCTGGTGATGATCGGGCAGACGACATGTTGGCTCGCATGTTTGCCGGCTTTCTGCATCCCATCATTCACCTCGGCTTTGGCATTGAATTCCACCAACCTGCTATCATTGCGGAGGGTCTCGCTCAAGCCGCCGTCCATGATGTTTGGATGATGCCCTTGTTTGACGGTGCCGAAAAAGCCGCCAAACACCTATCAGGGCCATCAAAGAGCGTTGTGGAGCTCCTGGACATTACGCATGCTGAGAAACTTCTTGCCAAAGCCGCCGATGTCGACGGCAATCGCATCCGTGATGGAATTATGAAGACAGAAACGCAAAGAATCATCGACATTGTATCTCAATATCACATCAGCAGCCCCGCAGAGCTCGAGGAACGCACCGCAGAGATGACAAACGCGGCTGCATACTTCAGCGGTGCAGCTCAACGCCGCGACAAAGCCGTCAAGTTTGACTTCTTCTATATGCATTGCATCAATTCTTCGATCTTCTTCTCGGCTTTCCTCAAGCAAGATTGGCTAAGTGATGCCAACAAAGTTCGCTTACTGGAATGGAAAGTCCGCAACGATATTACTTTATACGCTTCACGAGGCTGCCCAGACCTGCTGATTGATGAGATCTCGAACTACAAGCCCAGCAAACCTTCATCAGAAAACACCGATCCCTGGCACGAGATCATTGAGCGCGTCAAGAACTTCTCGGACGATGGACACGGCTCAAAGCTAGTTAGAGCTTTAGTACACGGACAGCAGATTTGCAAGCCCTATGAGACGAATGAAGACTTCAGAATCAAAGAACACATGTGGTTGCAGCTTGGTCATATGGCTATCGATTCGGTCGAGGGTGGTGAACCTACATGGGTTCGAAGCGCTGGCTTTGATAGTGCTTGGGAGAAGGTGCCGGACAGACCTCGCGCACAACTTTGAATTACTTCTTAAAAACAGAGCGTATGCCTCTATCTTTTTGAAAAGCATTGGTCTGTCTCAACACTCTTGGCTCATTGGAAAGCACCGTGGGCTCTCACTCACCATCACTCCATCTCCATAGTGAAGGGTATCATACGGCTGTCGAACGTGTCATGGTCCAAAGATCGTCTCCATTGAAGGCAGACAAGGTAGTCAGTTTCGATGGTTGCCGATCTCAAAAGAATCGTGGTCTTTGGCAGCCATGTTTGGCCGGTCTGCTGCCTTCCTTCCAGTTTTGAGTTCCTTCAAAAAGAAAAAGAAAAACAGAAGCTGCAGTTTCTCCTCTGCTCTTACCGCTTGATATCATTTCAATAGTAACTGCCTCCGAGCTCGGGTCGATGAAAGAACTACCTAGTACACGAAGATTCCATGGACGACCTTTAATGTTTCCCATTGTCCTACCATATAGAGCAACCGGTAACAGCAAACATGGAGGGTATAAGACACCGATCTTGTCTAACCTTCTATCTCACCATCCCATCATCGAATTCAATTTGCCGATCATGGATGATCCTACTTTCATGCTTTTGCAACTGCAGCAGAACGTGCAGTTCTTGAGAACTCACGATGCTCGCTTGCTTACCTGCCTAACGTACGACAAGAACAATGAGCCATACTGGACTTATGCCATTGTCACCTACGACAAGTACGGCAACGTTGAAGATTATCATGACCCTCACGGCGGACTAGCCGAATGGAGCAAGGATCCGTTGGAGATTCTCAAGAAGCTACACTGGAAAGTAGCTGGCTTCGTTGCGAACAGACTGATTCATGATTGCCGTCCTCGACTGAGAACTCTGACCCAACAGCGGGCTGATGAGGCCTCTATCAAATCTAATCCGTCGTCCGATGATTCCAACGCGCAGACGTTCACCGATGCTGAGCCTTACCAACCTCAGAAACTCGGCCCAGCTCACTTCCCTCAACCGTCTCCTATGCTGGGCTCAGAGACTTGGTCTTCCAACAGCATCATGTCACGTGCTAAACCGGTCAACAAGCAGAGAAATGCTGATATCAAGTCTCATCGGCCCCAGAAGCTTGGTCCGTCCCATTTCCCTCAGCCTTCACCTTCATTGGGCTCTGAGACATGGCATCCTCCTAATTTACCCTCGCGTGCCAAACTCTCAGGATCGGCCAACAAGCAGCAGGAACATGCCTTTGGTACAGATGGACCTTCAATTCAGCAACAGATCCAAGCAACCGCCCAGCGTGGTCGGTCTGTCAGATCTGCTGTGAACCAGTCCTACGACAGTCTTGGCAAGGGTGAAATGCCCATGTACTCACAGGCACATGCTACCGCTCAGCGCGATAAATTTCGCTCAACAAAGAGCAAGCTCCACAGCGAAGAATTGGGGCTGAACTCATCGGCTCTCCAGCATGCAGAAGAATCCCAGATTTCTTTTGCCAATACTGCTTCTATCCCGCATCGTGGAGTAGACCAGCAACAACAATCTCGTGCAAGACATTATGTGTTAGGAGATAATGCCGCACGTCGCGAGATCGTCAGACGCTCTGAAGCCCTTGAAGCCGAAGCACTCTCTCCCTGGATTCGAAACAACTACAATGATCCAGTCGCATCGACCGTCAACACCAAAAACCAGTCAATTTTGCCCGAGCCCCTCACTTCTCACCCTCCTAGAGGCCAGCCCATCTCGATCATGATTGACCGTGAGACGTTCAACATGCAGCAAACAAACCCTGTCGAGTTCGCACACAGAGTCAACCTCGCGAGCCTCGCCATGACAGGGCAAGCTCACCGTGACCGCGAGCCGATCGCCAGAAGCAAGTATGAAGGTCAAGAATACCTCAATGATGAATCACGCCAGGTAGTTTCAGAAATGGAAAAACACGACGACTTTGACAGTTTCTTCAACGTCTTTGCTCAAGCTCGTGATGCCGATCGCCGCACTGCAAGCCAAACTCCCCTGATTCACTTCCCTGGCTCCCCTGAATCCGACAAGACGGTCACTCCTTTCCATAATTTTATGAACGAAGGCTCGATCTCGCGTCGTCGCAGATCAACTCCTACACGCTTTGATCAGGAGATTACCGATCCAGTTCCTCCTGCCGCACCTTTTCCTCCATCTACTTCATGGTACACCTCTCGTGATCCATCTTACCCTCCTTACCCACCCACCCTCTCTACCTCACGCTCAGAAGCCGCAATGCCTCGCAACGTTTCCGCCAGCAGCGAAGCCATCCGCAGAAACTTCTCCGCCAGCAACGAAACCTTGCGTAGAAGCACACCTACCGACAATGATGAAATGCCCCTCGGAGCCCGCCATCCCTTGCAAACTCAGCAACCCCGTGAAGGTGAGCCGGTGAGTTTTCCCGATTCCTTCCAAACTCTCCAATCATTTTACCACAGCAGGACAGCATGACTGACTTCCATCGTTTGCAGATTCACGTTGAGATTCAGCATGATAGAGATGTTTTCCGCAGAACGGGTCAGATTTTCAGAGTTGTCGGTAGAAAGGTCAGTGAGACATTGAGTGGAAGAAGATTGAGTTCTGTGCCTGATGGGCGCGTGTGATTTTACTGCATACATTGTGAAGAAAAGATGCACCTCACGGAAGGCATGACCGGAACGGAGTGCTGGAAGCGGAAGCGACGAGGCGAAATGATTTGAGAAAGAGCGAACAGTCTTTACAGTCTTGATAGATTCTTCGCCGAATGGAATAAAATTGCTCTACCGCGTTTTGCATACAAATTTTGTTGCACCTCTTGTGGGAAACCTGTGACGAGTTCACTGAAGATGAAGCTGTGATGTATATATATCAACTGGCGACAATCTCATCGCCGACTTTGACCCAAGTCTTGCTTTGCTTCCCACTCAATGCAAGATGAACGCCAAACCAGACCTTGCCCTCACTTCTTCTGGTTTTCGCCAACGTGACGAAAGGTTCCTGCCTCTTCTCTGCTGTTCGTTGGTCTATACACAACATATGGCATCTTCGACATTTGCCCAAGACTTCAAACTTGCCCTTTTCTGTTCTCTCTTGCTTCTCTTCGTTCTTGATTGATAGATATGTCCAAGTGTCTTCTACAAATGGCATTTCGGTTCCAGGCAGAATGGAAGGATGTTGCGCGACAACGATGTTGGCTCTGAAGGTCGACGCAGGTGTCGCTGTGCCACCTCTCGCTTTGATATCTCTGTTTAATGCATTGACTGACATCCTGGAGATGCATAATACCGGACTCTCGTTGGAAAAATGCAATGGCATGTCTTGATCTCCTGCTCCTCGCAGATGCGGTTTCATGTGTCGCAAGGTTGAGTTTGTAGGGAAGCGAGCGAGTTGGCAGGGTACGTCTAGTGCGGCAGTCAAGAAAGCAGAGATGGTCGGATCGGCGTAGATGCGTGCGGCTACGCTGTCACCGCACACGTTTGTCGGCGTAGAGGTTTTGTTCTCCGGTATGAAGCAGCGTGGGTCTGCGGATAGTGGTACGCTAATTTCTGTGCAATGCGCGTCTTTAAGCCATACCGAGCAGGTGATGCGGAGGAGACCGGCCGCAAAGTCTAGAGATGGGCGTAGCAGAGCCATGCGCGGGTGTTTCTTTTGTGATAATGCGGCTGATGTCCCACTGTGAATGATACACCATTGGCGGTCCCAGGCCAGTCCTTGAGGTCTGACCTCCCAAAATGTGTTTTGAGGAATTTGCCAACCCGCGCAGCTCTTGATTGGATAAACCGTGAGGCTCTCGATATGCAATTGTTCTGACGCAGGTATTTCAGCTGACAATATAGGCGAGTCTATCGCGTCAATCGGCGGTGCCGTAGCGTCTACAAAGAATTCGGAAATGAAGGAGATGAACGTGTCGACGTCCTTCGAGGTGCTCATGGCGCCCATACTCGCTCGTATCATACCAGTAGGTTGGCCATTGACAACGTCATCGTTCTCAGAACCGCAACGTTGACCAGACGAGAAATTCTCTTTCATTTGCCACGGCGAAAGATTCAGTGCAGATTGGATGCCACCAGGATTACATAGGCCACCAGTGCGTATGTTGATGTTGCGGACGTGTGCAAGCTTTTCCACCTCGAGATTGCTGACCCATTGCCCTTTACTATTGCGAAGATTGAAGGCTACAACAGGTCCTTGTGTGGTTCTGTTACCATAGGTAGAAGCAGAATCTTTGTAGATCTGGCATACTGGCTCGTCATTCCCGTGCCGTAATGATTGCAAGGATGAATATAGGCGTTCAGCAAGGAAGGAAGTATGCTCGGAGATGCGCTCCAGAGTGCCGAATAAATTGTGGTGAACAGACAGAGCAGACTTCAGAGCGATGATGCTATGGATGGGCAAAGTGCCGTCCTCGAACTGCTCGTGTATGTGAGCGGACTTGACAGCGTGCCATTGCTCCTTCAATGAGACAACCATGTCAACGGTACCACCTCCAAAGTACTTTCTTTTCTGCAGTGCCCAAGCTGCATCTTTTCTGACGATGAGAGCGCCTAGATCCGGGAAGCCAAATATCTTGTACAAGCTAAGAACTGTAAAGTCAGGAGCCATGTCGAGATTGGCAAGAGACAATGGTGAAGTCGAGAGGAGAGCAGCAGCATCCAGCAAAGTCAGCATGCCTTTACTTCGTACTCGTCCACACCAGTCTAAAGGCAAGCGTCGTCCATTCATGTTGGACTGAGCAGGGTAGGCAAAGAGGCCAAGCCGGTTGTGTGTGTCTTGTCCGCCTCGTTCAATCCATTCTTCAACCTCTCTATCCTCGGCAAAGCACCGATGCTCTCTTGCCAGCTCACGCATGCCGACTAGACTGGTGTGTGCATCTCTATGGTATCCATACCAGAAACTTGAGTCGTGTTCACGGAGAGCGTCAGCGACCAGTTTGATGCCTGCCGTTGCATTGGCGACGAAGATGAGGTCAAAGTCATCGGGATCGGCATCGAAGAAGCGAAGGATTTGTAGTCGAACATCCTGGACTTGTTGTGTGGATCGTTGCGAAGCCTGAGAAGCAGAATGCGGGTTGCCGTAGAGGTTTGCCATCATGTCGGCCGAGAAGGCTTCGAGGAGCGATTTGCTGTAGAGGGTCGTTCCTGCATGATCGAGATATGTTGCGCCTAGAGGAAGGTCAGTTTCAATCTCATCAGAAATCACAGTCATTACAACCTTTGAGCATCGGATATTCAGTCTGCCTCGTGTGCTCAATATAGGCATCGTATTGTGTAGCGTCCATGTTGGAGAGATTATCCATCTTCAGCCAAACTCGTCAGTCACCACGACAGTCTTCTGTCTTATGAATAGATCAGAGCAAGGTGCCATGAGGACAACAAGCGACGACGAGGACAGGCTCGAAAGTCGAAGGTCGAGAATGCGGCGAGCAACGATGGCCCATCGGTCGACTCCGACGAGACAAGACCCTGACAGTCCTGACTCCCTCTCGTCCTTATCGCTCTTATCGCCGCCTTGACTCCGGCATTCCCTGCTTACATAATCACAGTCCGAGCTTCCGCAGCTTCTCTCACCTACAAAAAGGCCTTCGACCCGGCACCCTCTTCAACAAATCGATCAAAACAACAGAGCCTGCCACGACCGGCGCCTATGTCGAGCTCTGGAACCCTTGCTTGCAAGGCAATACCATCTCACAAACATTTCCTCCACGGCGTTGCGTTGCCAGTCCCTCTCTCTTCGGGGAGAGGGGCGTGGCTCTGGAGAACAATTCTCTGGATTTAGGAAGCTGATTCTCGTAATGGTCTTATTAAGTTAGGGCTGTGAGTCTCGGTGTCCAAGAAAGAGTACATATCGATTTTTGTAGTTGGCTTTATCATGCGACGGCAAGTCTGTCGCACCTTTTCAATTGAAGAAAAATTTGCTCTCAACTTTTCACGTCCCTCGTTTCTCAAGATCTTTGTGTTGTTCTATCTCGCATGTGCTCTTTGTCTTCCTGCGAGGTCATCTGTGCAGTGCGTGTGGGGTTTGGAGCTTGAAGTTGGAGTCCGTTATCAACACAACAATGCTTGGGTCACACGTAGAACTTTGCTCTGAGAGAAACCAACCATCCAGCTGCTCGTTCTCATACCTGGTATGCGTCATTACAGAAGTCTTGGGAGGAGCCATTTGGCATCGGTTGTTGATGAATGTAAAATGCTTCTTCTTTTGAACAGCTCAAGAAGGGTATATGGAAAATCGTACAGAACGCTTTTTATGCAGAACAAAATCACTCAACCTCTGACGCCTCGCCATTCTCTATCGTGCCGGTCTCGACAGCCTTTCTGGATACGCGGAACAGCATGGCATGGTTCTTGCCAGCATCCTGCATCCATCGTCCCATCTTGTGCTCTTTACCGACTGCTGCAACAATAGCCAGACCGTCTTTGCCTCTGTCTCCACGCTCAAACACAGCAAGGTCGTTGATAACACCCTTCACTGTCTTGTTTGACTCTGGCACAGCGTGTATTGAGTCGTCCATGTACATGGCCTCTCCATCAATCAGCTGGTTGTCCTCCACACAGCCAATCGGGCCCAATGCCTCCAACCTCCTCCTGTCTTCGCTGATCTTCCAGGCTCTGAGTTGACCGTCCCAACTTCCACTGATGATGATGTTGCTGAACGGAACACAAGCAAGCGCGGTGATCCATCTGGGCTGGGGTTCGGTGTAGACACTGGCATCTGCTGAAGGATCGGCCTCCGCACTGACATCCTCGGGCTTTGGCGGCGGGTCGAGACCGTGTGCAAGGGGTAGCGTAAATACGGCCTTCTTCTTTTGAATATTCCATAACGAGAGAGTGCCGTTATCGGAACCTGTGATGAACGTCTCGTCGTCGACCATGGTAACTCTGTCGATAGAGCCCTCGTGGAATTCTCTCGGTTGAGGAATGCCTGCTGCTGCATTCTCCTTTCTGTGCTTTGACGAGGCACCGCTACCACCACCACGGAAGACGAGCTGACTCTCCTCGACGACTCTCCAGTATCTCGCTGTCCTGTCTCTGGCTCCTACTGTCACACACAACTCCTGGTTCAAAGCGGAGACATCGGTGACCTCGTCTTGGTGACCGAACAGTGTTTCGACATAGGCCAACTCGTCCAGACTCCAGAGCTTGATAGTTCTATCCTTACTGGCCGAATAAAGTTGATTGGTTGTACGGCGGAAGCAGAGCGAAGTGACGGCGTCTCTGTGGTGATGGAAGAACTTCAGGGGCTTGAGAGTTGCGGCGTCCCAGACAATAAGCTTCCTGTCTCTGCCACCAGTCGCCACAAACTTGCCATCGGACGAAGCAGCAACACACAAAATGACATCGGTGTGGTGTTTGAAGTCGAAATCATCCTCTCTCTTTCCATTGCCGCGTGTGTAGATAAGCTTCTTGGGTTTCGTGGGTTGTGTGTGTTTGGAGGAGGCGTCGATTTGCTGGGGCATCTCCCATTTGATCAGAGTCATATCCTTGGAGACGGTGTAGATGTAGGGAGCGCAGGTGGCCACACCAGTAAGCGTCTGCGAGTCTGCGCGGAACTGTGAATGCTGGGCGTTCTGGTAATCGTATTCGTCGGCGATCCAGCGGTAGATTTTGCCCTTGCTCTCAGCCGAGTCCTCCTTCAGGCGCTCGCCCATGCGCTCAGCCAAAAGCTCGGCATCAATGTCCTTTGCATCGAAGCCCTCGGAGATGATCTGTTGTCGCGTGTTCTCGAGATATCTCTCTGCCAGTCGTGTTCTCCTTCCTGCTGCATCTTCGCCCTCGAATTCGGACTCTGACGACTCGTCATCAGAATCAGCAGGCGGGCGTGGGCCTACATCATCGTCGTCGTCGAAGTCGCTGCCAGAGACGGAATCATCGCGGGTTTCTCTTCGCTTGGTCGGGCGTGCATTTGAGCGATCGTTTGTGCGTTGGGGTCGTGGAGCGCCAGCTTCGGGTCTCTTTCTCTTCAGAGAGGCAGGCTTGGTGAAGAAGCTCGACATTGTTGGCGTGGCACTGATGTTGCGCCTTGATTGCCTTGCAAATCCAGAAATCTTCCTAAACTTTTTTGCCCGCTGCTCGCGCAAACGCCGAAGCCACGCTTTGGCCTTTTGGCTCACCGCCTTCCCACTTTGGCAACAAGTTGACATCTTGCTGTTGAATGCTCTTTCCGTGTCCACGGTTTTTCTTTGCAGAACATGTTTGTATCATTGCTTTGCTGATCTCATCGTACTCGTAAATTTGTCAAGCTCAAAACTTGAAAGCATCTCGATCTTCAATGACCTTCCAGATTTAGTCGCTAGCGACTCAACACAAAGGACAAGACATCTCGGTTCTCGAGTGCCAGGCTGAGCCAGAAAGCATGAGTCGAAATGCTTTCCTTGCGCGTATGGCTTTGGTAAGTTCTTTCCCTCTAGTCAGTCATTGAGACATCTTTCTAGGCCGCAGCCTCATGTCCGCCTTCCTATCATAATATTCATATGCACGCACAGAACATATCTCAGCATCATCTTCACAACCATCTCACCACTAAGTAGTCCGAAGATCGAAACGAAACTGACAGTGGTCACTAAAGGGCCGGTCACCGTACGAGCCCACTCCGGAAGCTGCAGAATCACCACTTCAAGTAACGAGTTCTCGTCAACAACAATTCAATGCTCGAGGTGAACCTATCGATCCTCTCACGACTCGCCACAACGAGGCCATGATAGCAGCCAAGAATGAAGTCTTAGCTGCTGTCGGTGTTTGCGAGAAAAAAGATAAACTCATCGATAATCTTGAAGAGAAGTTGATCAATGACAATCAACGCGTCAGATTTACTGATCAGGAATGGAAAATCATCAAAGAGGGTGAGGATGATTACGGCGAACTGATTCGTATGATAGCGGAGACATCCAGGAACGTCTTGACGTGGTGGATCATGAGTTTGCGTAAACGAGTGCAAGTCGGCTTCATCTCGTCGGATCTCAGCTTTGTCGAGATTTTGATACGAGAGCGGGCCAACTTGGCCAGCAATGGAATACTCGGAGCTATTAGATACCTCACTGTCGGTGGATTCTCGGAAGTGGTTTCCCAACTCATGCTCACATTCGCCGACTGGTACCTAGGCGAATATGTATTGGAGCTAAGCAAGAAGGTCATTCGTCTGAAGGCCAGCACCAGAAAGCGTTTCATGCTTCTCAGATGCGTCAACTATGGCTACAAGACCTTGAATGCCTTGGTTCATCTCTCTGTCTACTCGCTATCTTCATTCTCATGCCTTCAACAACTTGGCCTCATTTCTTCAACATCTTTCTTGCCTCCAAAATCGTGGCTGCTACCTTGGAGTCCTTCATCACCTCTCCGCTGGGCATTTCTGGATGCACAATCAAGTGGAGGATCAAGGATGAAGAGCTTGCTCCTCTCTCCAGCAGCTCTATGGTTGACAATGTCATTACTCCAACATTCCGCGGCATCGGCATATGGCCATGTGCCTCTATTCGAATACAGCTGTATCCTAGGCCCTCACAACGCAGTTTCTCTACCACAAGCCTTAGACGCCGATGACACCAACCTTTTGACTCCATTTTCACGATTCAGAAATTGGATTTTGCAGTCTCTAGGATGGGCACCAGTCCCTGCTATTCAGGAGAAGGGGGTCCAAGACTTGATGAGCGATGGCGAATACGGAAGAGAAAGAGAAACACGTCAACGTCAGGCAGCGACCAGATATCGCGTCACTGAGCTATCGACTTTACCTTCCAATCTCCTGGCCTTGAACCTCGACTACTTGATCTGGGCCATCCTTGTGCTCCCTCTGGACACGGTACATCTCCGCACCTTGGCGTCTTCCTTCCTCTCAAGTCCAGCAGCGAGAATTGGAATCCAAGACGGAGTCTCTGCAGGTTTAGTTCCCAGATCTGCAGCAACAAGAACAGGAATGGTGAACACAATCGGCTTGTGTCTGGGGCTGGAGTTCACGCTCGACACTGCAGTCTGGGGCGGTGCGTTTCTTTGGGCAAAATACATTGGCACTTCGAGGTACCATTGGGGACATACCTGAAGTTTCTAGTCAATGTACAAGGCAAACATATCAACATCAAGGAAGCGGATTGTAAGCAGAAGGGGTATATTCAAACGTCCATGCTAGTCGTCTATACGCTCGAAAAACGATCAGAGAAATTCTGTACAAGAAAGGAAAAGAAATATGAAAGGGCTGGGGTCTCTCACACGACCTGTTCGGTCAGACCCCATCTCTTCCAGATGTTTTGCAGCCGTCCTTTGGCTTCGACACTCATACACAGACTCGGATCCAGCTTCTTTAATTTCTTCTCTCCTAGCAATGATAGAGCGGCAAGACCGAGATACGAGTGGTAGAGATCAGGAAGGTCTCCAGCGATTTTACCGAAGCCGCCGAGGGTCAAGTGAACGGTGCGTTCGAGGAGCCAGCGACGTACTGATGCCGTTTGAGGAAGGTGTGACTGGTTGAGAATCTGTGGGGTCATTAGCCAATGAAGAGAGGACTGAAAGCCAGTCTGAGAGACAGAAAAAGAGACTTACGGAAAGAGAACCATGGACCCAGAAGGCATAACAAGTATCTGCAATCTTATTACACCTTCCGTTGAAGCCCGTCCAATCGAGAGCAAAGTTGATCGTCGGACGGCCTTGGTAGTTTATTTCTCCCCGTTTGGACACGAACTTGTCTTGGTAGACGAAGCTGTGTGCGTCGTGGCAGGTTTCAGCCGTGTCTGTTTCATCGCCGTACGTGTCTAGGTCGTCTTCTTCTGATATGGTGGCCGTTTGTCGGGAGACGAGCCACTTTATGAGCAGGCTGGGGTTCGTAAGGGAGTCGTTCGGTGACGATGATGTAGGGAGAGGTGTGTATGGTGGAGAGGGGAGGCGTTTTATGTTTGAAAGGGCACCTACGGCGCAGTAGGTGAAGCCGGCGTGTGCTTCATGGTATGGAGCATCCGAGATACCGCCGTCGTAGGTCTGCTACTGTCAGTATTTTGACCTGCACAATCGTGAAGCGCGTCAACATACCTCAGCACTACGAATGCAGGTGACAAAGTTGTCGACTTCTATGTCTGCTGGTGTTCCTTCTATTTCTCCCTCAACCGTTCCTCGCAGCACATAGCGTACTCCAGTCGCGCAGTATCCAAATCTTGAATCTGTACCTCCGTTGATCGTTCCATTGACGAGTGTTTCTCCAAAACTGCCATCGGGTCGTTGTAGTTGGGTGAGCCATCGTAGAGCCTCTTTTCGATTCACACGACTCAAGTCGTCGTTGAGGATGAGCAACGAGCACAGTGCGAAGAAGGTGGCAGGCAGATTCGCAGGATCCCAGCATTCATTGTCCTTTGTCTTCTGGTCACCGAAGTCTGTGCCAGGGAAAGCGCGGAATCCTCCTTTTTCATGTTGATTCGAGTAAATCCAGTCGATGTAGTCCTTTCGCTGTTCTTCGGTCGTGTTTGTTTCCAAACTACCTAGCAAGTCCAGACCAGAGAGGGTGAAGAAGGCCAGGCTCATGCGGTTGCTATCATTACTCTGGTATGCCGTCGGCAGGTATGTTTTGAGTGTTCGGAGAAAGTATTTTGTGTGTCTGGACACGTCGAGTTCGGCGTGCGTGGCCATGATGTCTTGGACTTTTGGCATCAAGGGTTTGAGCGCGGCAGAGGGCATTTGGTTATGGGAAGGCGCGACTGTTTCCCCAGACCCTGCATCCCTGACACGCTCGACATGATGCTTTCCCTTTATGAAATCACTTATATGAGGCTCAAGCGCTTCCCGAACGCCGCTTCCCTTTCCATGACGCTCACTCCCGGAGGCCTGTGCGCTTGAATCTATCGGGCCCATCCCCTCGATCCAATCATCTACTTCTTGGACAATCCTTCCATCAAGACAATTGCCATCTGGTGGAGGTAGGTCCTATCGAAAAGTTGCGCGAAGTGTATGTAATTCTGGTTTTGCATGTGAACGTGCCCTATAATTTCTTTGTGCAACTCTGATTTGAGGAAGAAAGCAACAATATCCCAGAGCCCAGAGTTCGCGAATTATTTCTTCTCCTTTGTTATAAAGGACTAGCTTTCGCGTCCAATCGACCGCCATGAAAATGCGACTGTCGATTCATCTCATTCTAGACTGGGATGGTACCTTGACCCGCAAGGACACATTGTCTCTGGTCGGCCAGATCGCATATCACGCCAACCCTTCCAAATCCCTCCCGCCATGGTCCGACTTTGTAACAGGTTACATCAACGACTACACCGACCATACTTCCAAATACAAGCCAGCGGTTCTTGGAAGAAAATCTCTTGATCAGGAACGACAATGGTTGGCCAGTCTGGCGCCGATTGAACACAAAAGTGTCGAACGCGTCGAGGCTTCGGGCATATTCAAAGGTGTAAAAGCAAGTCACGTTGATCATGTCGCCAAATCTGCCGTACAAACCGGCGAGGTTCAACTCCGGAGCTCTTGGGATACCTTACTCAGAGGCTTCTTATGCCACCCTTCGAATAAACTCAGTATACTCAGTGTGAACTGGAGTACGAGGTTTATACGACAATCCCTCCTTGCAGCAGCCGCAGAAACCACATGCGCAGAAACACAGAGCTTGACACCGCACATCGAATTCATGAAAATCAATGCGAATGAGATCACAGGCCTTGATACGCCTTCTGGTAGCGACGGCACCTTGTCCAAAGACACAGTCTCTGGTATCCGTACAAGCGCCGACAAACTGTCCCGTATGCCTGCTTCCTGCCAACAATGTTCCAGCACACCTTTCCCTTTGGCAGAAGTGGTAAAGAAAAAGGAGCATGTTGTGGTCTACATTGGTGACTCAGCCACTGACCTTGAAGCCCTTCTTGCTGCAGATGTAGGTATTTGCATTAGAGATGAGGTCATGGGCAGTAGTCAGCGAGAGTTGGCCGATACGCTCGAGAGAATCGGTGTCAAGGTCAGAGACATCAGCGAAGGTGTGCTTCTGCAAGGTACGAACAAGATTCTCTATTGGACAGATGGGTTTGAAAAGGTCGTCGAAGCTTTAGAACAAATCTGGGCGTAGATGGTAGCGAAGTGGACTGGAAATCCCATGGATATCAAATCTCAGCGCTCAATCTATCAAACCAACGCCGAATTAGACACAGAGAGTTTGTGCAACACCCCAAATGCGAACAAATAGCTTAGCTACGGTTACAGCAAATCTAAACTGTTCGAACGTATTACATCGTGGGTGTAGAGGCATTGGTCGCAATGATGGAAAACAAGATCAGGGTCACCCCAGCAGAATCCGAACCTGGTCTTTTGTCAAGCGGTTAAATGATAGCCTCAATGTGCCGAATGTAAACTTTTATTGTATGCTGTTTACACGGGCAAGAGCGGGTGAGACAGAGGAACACAGGAGAGAGTGAAAAGAGGTGTGTGCAATAATGCAATGCTGTAACATCTTCGCACGAGCCCCGCGTGTGCCTTTCGCGTCAACGCGTTTTTGACGAGCGTCACACCACGATTCTGGAAGTGCTCATGTCGACGTTCATGGATTTTGACATCGCCTGTCTACCATCCTCAGGATAATGAATCTGACGGCTTGATCGGTCAGATGCGGCACGAGCTCCACTGTCTAGATCGCCTTTGCTGTCGTAACACCCAAGCCGCACGGGTGGGAACATGCTGGACACATCACTCCTCAGACAATCGGACTTTCACGTTGCAGTGTCTCATGATATCTTTTGGCATTGAGGCTGATCGCCATGCCGTCTCGAAGATGTTGCCTCCACCTTTTGACGCCTCCATCGTTGTGCGGGCTCAACTCGTGGGATGGCTTGAGAGGCTGGCATCTCCATGCTGGACGACGCCACCAAAGCTTAGCTGAGGGGTTGTTTACCTACTCCTTCCCTTTGCCTCATGCTAGCTGACCTATGTCTTGCACTCGCGTTGACCTCTGCTCGCAGCTTCGACTTCTCAACTCGAAATGGCCTTCTGTTTCACATTCATCGACAAAGTAATTATCACAAATCCTACAATTCAGTTCAAGTGGTCTCCCCATATTCCGATCCCATCCACAGTAATCCTCCAATCTCTCAGGCTAAATCGACTGGCTGTATCTAATTTACTATGCTCAAATCAATACTCGTGATAGGTACGGACTTCCGCGTCCTCCACCACGTCCACGACCCCTCCACATCGTCCCCGCATACTTTTGGCGATGCCCAAGTCTTGAAAGCAGCAAGAGTAAGCTCGCAACCGGCGGCTAAATCCTAATGTATACTAGTCACACACATTGTGGACTCTGGCGGCTAATCATGCTCACTGTACAAAGACAACCTCTGACCATATTGCAAGTGCCGTAGATCCAGGTACCTGGCTCTACTTTAGTACGACTCGAGTATAAGACCTTGAGAGCTCTCCTGACACTCTGCATGTCCTTGGAACAAGATCGATTTTGTACGAAACTTATCAAGTCTTGCAATATTATCAGTACCTATCAAGATGCATACTTCTACAGGTGGAGGTCATGATGCTCTGTCTAAGCGACGAGCTCAATTTGCTGGACCGTCAGGCATCAAAGGGTTGATCCAAAACTCGCGAATCTTCTTACTCGCTGTCTTTGCATCACTTGGAGGTTTCGTCTATGGCTGTGAGTTCATGCTAGTCGACTTTTAGCACTGATCTTGCTGATTGGAACAACACAGACAACCAAGGAATGTTCGGACAGGTCCTCAACATGTCGGCCTTCAAGGCAACCGTTCATCCAGAGTCTATCTCAAACACTACCACAAGGGGTCTCTTGACTGCGTATGTCCTCTCAACATGTTGCACCTACTTTTGACTAACCCAAGCAGCATCCTCGAACTCGGAGCATGGGTCGGTGTCTTGATCAATGGATACAATGCAGACAAGTTTGGTCGCAAGATGGCAACACAGATTGGTGTCGGTGTCTTCATCGTTGGTGTCATCGTTCAGGCTTGCGCAAAGAATGTCGACTACATATACGGTGGAAGATTTGTTACAGGTCTCGGTGTTGGTATCCTCTCTATGATTGTACCTCTGTAAGTATTCGCTATTCCTTGTGCAAGACGATTCGACTGACTCTACACGCAGTTACAATGCTGAGCTTGCACCTGCAGAGATCAGAGGTTCGCTCGTATCTCTTCAACAGCTCGCCATCTGCACAGGCATCATGATTAGTTACTGGATTGGTGAGCAGGGTGAATATTCTTTAAGCTTATAATAGCCTAACATGATTATAGGATACGGCACAAACTACATCGGTGGTACTGGCGCTAGTCAGTCTAATGCTGCATGGCTAGTGCCAATCTGTATTCAGATTCTACCTGCCCTCATCCTCGGCATTGGTATTTTGTGGCTCCCCCAAAGGTAAGACACAAACCCCCATATCTTGAACATGTATTAAGATCTCTCAGTCCACGCTGGCTCGTCTCAAACGACCAAGAAGATCAAGCATTGAAAGTGCTTGCCGACATCAGAAGAGCCCCACAAGACAGCGAGGTTGTACAACTTGAGTTCTTGGAGATTAAGGCACAGCACATGTTCGAGGTCGACAGATCGAGAGCCAAGTTCCCCCAGTACCAATCCGGAACTCTTAAGGACAACTTCTTGCTTGGGCTACACGATTATGCCAGTCTGTTTACCAACAAGTCGCTGAGAAAGAGAGTCTTCGTCGCCGTTTTCACCATGGTTTTCCAACAGTGTCGGTATAGTCAGTTCTCATCGACAAGGCTCTTACTGACTTATGATAGGGTCTGGTATCAACGCCATCTTGTACTACGCCGCCTTCATTTTCCAATACTTGGGTCTTACTGGCAACACCACATCGCTCCTTGCCAGTGGAGTCGGTGGTATTCTTCTTATGCTTGCCACTATCCCCGCCGTTCTCTACATTGATCAGTTTGGTCGCAAGCCCGTCCTCATCGCGGGTGCTATCGGCATGGGAATTTCCCACATCATTGTCGCTGGTCTATACGGTGCTTACGGACCAACATGGACAGGAAAAGCGGCCGCGGGCTGGGTAGCTGTGGTCTTCGTGTGGATTTACGAGATCAATTTTGGCTACTCTTGGGGAGTGAGTTAATTTCGAACACTCTGTCTGAGCTTTGGACACGTATGCTGACTGGTCTTCTTTTCTTTTAGCCTGGAGCATGGGTTCTTGTCGCTGAAGTCTTCCCTCTCGGTGTTAGAGCTAAGGGTATCTCTATCGGTGCCTCCTCAAACTGGCTGAACAACTTCGCTATCGGACAAGCCACACCGGCCATGGTGAAACATATGACATATGGTACCTTTATCTTCTTCGGTATTGTCTGCTTCCTCGCCGCAGCCTTTATCTACTTCATGGTTCCTGAGACAAAGGGTTTGACGCTTGAGGAGATGGACGAGGTCTTTGGTGATGAAGCTGGTAACGCCGCTGATGATCGTGCAAGATTGGACAGAATCTACACTCAGCTGGGCTTGATGGACGGAGGTGACCACCCGATGAATAGCGAGAAGGCAGCCGCTGCGGATGTCATGGTCACTGGAGGTTACAAGAACACAACCTTCAACTAGGCTGGCTGTTGAAAGTGGCTCGCAAGATGGGAGACGTGTCTGCTGGGACATTCTCTAGAGATTCAATCATCTGTGTATAGAGCCACCAGAATGCTCATGATACGAATGTAATGGTACTTCTTTCCTAATCTACGATATCACCAGACTTCTTCAGGCCGTGCCCAGGAGGATGGCATCGGGAAGCCATCGGATAACAACCGATCGGCTAAGCAGCACACGTTAGGAACGCGAATGCAACCAGGGCAGTTTGCACTCAGCAATCCTTGACTTGTCAATTGAGGTTTTGCTTGACCAACGATTTTATGTTCGTCCTTTCTCATACGACACTCACATGGACAAAAGGCCTTCTGCTGTTGCTTGTCATCTCGGTTGCTAATTGTGCCATGGACGTGCCCCGCAGTCAGTTGGCCGATCTTCCCTATCGCCTTCCTCTTTCGGGTTATAGGCGCTTGATAGAGCCGCCATGACCAGCCACCCATGATAACGTGATTCTTTGTATTTATCAAGGACAACTCCTCGATTGTCTTTCTCCTTAGACACTAGGCGACCAGTCATCATGGAGAAGGAAGGACTACCACCCTATACTGAAGTCGTAAGACCTTGGGCAGAGAGACGCCGTAGACGCCGCATCTTTCGAGTTGTTGCAGCTACATGTCTCTCCTACTTTGCCTACTCAGCATACAAGATTTCAGCAAATACTGAGAAGCCTGCCAATTTACTCTCTTCCACTCGCTTGCGAGAAGACCTGGCCACCTGCGCAACCCTACAACGAGTCCCTGTCAGCCCATCTGGTATTCGCGAGTACAACAAACGTTATGTAAACGGCACCAAGCCTGTGCTGATACAAAACGCCACTATTTGGACTGGCGAGCCTGCACCTGGTACAAGTGCCGAAGACGCTCATCAAGGAAAGGGCTATGCCTGGATCCAATCGGATGTGTTCATTGAACATGGTCTCATCAAACGAGTTGCGCCGTCCATCTCCCTCTCGGACCTACCGACAGAGTATGAGACTTTCAATGCTCATGGTCGTCAACTCACAAGCGGAATCGTGGACACCCACAGTCACGCGGGCCTTGGAAGCGTAGGCAACCTACAACATGACGAGAATGAGCTATCTAGCGACATCACACCATACGTCAAGTCATTGGATTCCCTAGACCCACTTCATCCTGAGATCCAATGGATCAAGTCTGGCGGCGTAACCACATCTCTGCTCCTTCCCGGCTCTGGAAACAACATCGGCGGAGAAGCATTCCTCGTCAAGTTCGCTGTCGGTAAAGATGGCGGTCGTGCTGAGCTCAGCCAACAAGATATGCTGGCAGATCCTGATCATACTTGGAGATACATGAAGAATGCCTGCGGTGAAAACCCCAAGAGAGGTATGTAATAGATACAAGCACGACGGACCAGTCCTGCAGTTCCGAGTGACATCGACGAGAGGGGCCCAGGACGCCTTTTCGTTTATGCTGAACTCACTTTGTGGGCTGGTTCGTTGAACAAGTAACGTGTCTCATTATTCTAGACGACTTTGCTGACTGTACATAGTGTATGGAAAGCTTGGTGAAAAAGGCCCATTCAGCCGTATGGGAGAAGGCTGGCAATTTAGACATGCCTTTGAGCAGGCAAGAGATTATGTCAAAGCTCAGGATGACTGGTGTGCAGCTGCTGCCTCTGTCGGAGCTGAAAACATGAACAGCTACTTGCCCCAGGAGCTCGAGTGGGATAATCTGGGAGCCGTTCTCCGTGGCCAAGTGCGAGTCAACACGCATTGCTACACCATCCCAGATCTTGAGATGTATGTGCGCCTCACTAATGAATTCAAGTTCAGGGTCTATGCTTTCCATCATGCTCATCAGACCTACTTGGTACCTGATGTTCTGAAGAGGGCTTACGGTGGCACACCTGCAGCTGCCCTCTTCGGAGACAACATGTACTACAAAGTGGAGAGTTACAGAGCTTCTGAGAAGGCTGGCAAGATTCTCTACGAGAACGGAATCACCCCAGTCTATGTAAGCGACAACCCAGTCATCAACTCTCAGCATGTCAAGCATGAAGCTGCAAAGGCATACGGCTACGGTCTTCCATACCACGTCGCTCTGGCTGGTCTGACTTCAGCTCCCGCAGAGCTTTTGGGCATGGGGGAGAGGCTTGGAAAGATCAAGGCTGGCTTCGATGCCGATATTGTTGTTTGGGATTCTGATCCGCTCTCTCTTGGTGCTACACCCATTCAGGTCTGGATTGATGGTGCCCCACAGTTTAAAGATCCAGTAGAGCTCAAGAAGCCTCTGACTTCACCCATCAAGCCAGATCTTGCACTGGCAGAGGATCATGACGAGAGCGAATCGAGCAAGGATGTCGTCTTCACTGGTGTTACCAACATCCGCATCCCTGGTTTGACTTCATCATCCGAGTTTAAGGGACCTGCCACCGTCGTCGTGTCGCAAGGAAAGATTGTCTGCGCTGGTTCTTGCGATGCAGAAGTGCACACTGCAAAGTCCAAGAACGCTCGTACTGTTGCTCTGCGCGATGGTTACCTCACTCGTCCACTCACCGCGTTCGGCTCTGGTCTAGGTATGCAAGAGATTATGCAGCAACCACAGACATATGATGGTGCTGTCAATGACAAGGTGTGGGCAAGAGCAGTCGATGGCCTCCTTCTCGACGGCAAGAACCTCTTTGCCGCCTATCACCATGGTGTCACCAAAGCAATTTCTGCACCAATCGCTCGCGCATATTCCGGTGTTTCGCTCCGTGGTATCTCTGCTGGTTTCTTGACTGGTGCAAAGACCACCCTAAGCAAAGGAGCCGTCTTTGCGGAGGAAGCTGCGGTTCACTATGACTTTACCCTCAATGGCAAAAGCGATGCGAACCCTTCCATCTCAAGCTTGGTAGCAGATTTGCGACACAAGCTGCTCGAGGCAGTTCGCAACAACGAAACTATCGTCGATACTTACTCTGAGGCTGCATCTCTGAAGAAGGTTGTCGAAGGCAAGTCTGCTCTTGTGCTAAGCGTGCACAGCGCAGATACCATCTCTGCTCTCATTCGCCTAAAGTCTACAGTAGAGGCTGCAAGCAAGACCTCTCTTCGCCTAGTCATCCTTGGAGCTGCGGAGTCTCATCTTGTGGCCAAGGAATTGGCAGCTGCAGATGTCGCTGTTGTTCTAGCCCCAATGCTTCCGTGGGCACAAACGTGGGATCAACGTCGCAGCCTTATGGGTGCCCCTCTGCACAACGGAACGGCCATTGACGTGCTCCTAGATGCAAATGTCCGCGTGGCTATAGGAGTAGAGGAGGTTTGGGAAAGCCGTGATCTAGGCCTTATGGCCGGAATCGTAAAGTCAAACTCCGGAGGTAAACTGACCGAGCAGAAAGCACTTGACCTTGTTAGTACCAACTTTTACGAGTTCTTGGGATTGCAGGAGCCCGAGGCTGGAAGCGAATTCGTCGTCTGGGAAAATTCGCCATTAGAGATAGGTTCTAGGGTTGTAGCCATTGCAGATGGTTCCGGCAAGACAGATGTCTGGATATAAGAAGATGGAAGGAACCAATGATATGCTGCTCTAGGGAGGTAAGAGTTTGTCTATGGCTAGCTAATGCAGAGAAAGTGTTGTATGTTTCGCCCTCCTGTCAAAATTTGGATTCTTGTTTACATTTCCTAGTACTGCATCAATTGACAGCCTTTGCATCCATTCGTCCCTCGCTTGTGTTGCCGTGAGTATATATACCCAGACGGTGAAACACATAACATCAACACCACCAGTTGATCAGGTCTCGTGGTCTAGCGGTATGATACTCGCTTAGGGAGATGCAGCTTCTGCTGTTTCTTGAAAACTCTAAGCCAAATGCGAGTGGTCCCGGGTTCGATTCCCGGCGAGACCCCATCTTTTGCCTGTTGTAGCATCATTTTTGGTAGAGGTGGTGGTCGTCCAGGTAGCAAAGATAATTTGTAATTTTTGTTGGTGGTTTGTGGTGGTTGTGCGGGATCAGCCGGGATGCCAAGGCGAAGATTGGTTCGTGGCTTATTCCCGTGACAGCTTGGCCACGTGCACGGCTTCGGAGCTTCCGTTCACAGCTCAGAACAGTGGTGCTTCTCTTTTGCTTAATTGCAACACGATGACAGTTGTTGAACACCGTTCATTGTAATTGTCAGACGTGAGAATATGTGAGGGAACAACAACAAATCATTGCAAATTCACAAAGGTCATGGAAGAGATGTTATCTTGAAATAGTTCGCATAATTGGGTATGTACAGACAATATGATAAAACATTAGATATGTGTGAGAGAGAATACGAAATGGTGAAGATCTGTTACGGTCTTCGAGAGAGGCTCATCCTGAAGTGATGATGCATTTAAGCAGCCATGAAAGGTGCGACCTCAAGGACAGCGGGTCCGGCAACAGTGGTGTCGTCGGTGATGGTGGTGTTGCTGGTGGTGAGGATGGCGTAGACCTCACCGTTGGGGCCAGTGTGGCCAACGGGGATTCTTGCGTAGACCTTGCAGTCCTTGACGACAGCAGAGGAGAACATGGCTCCGTCAGCCAGAGGGAAGGCGACGTAGAGAGGGCCAGCAGGGACGGCCATGCCAGCAGCAAGGTCGAACTCAATGGTGGTACCCTGGACAAGAGGAGAGGGAGTGTTGGCACCAGCGGTCAATGTGGGGAAAGCCTTGACGGGAAGGGCAGGGTTGGTTGCAGGGCAGGCCTTGATGAAGGGAGCTGCGAGCGAGTAGACCTGGTTGAAGTCGAGGGGGATATCGAAAGGCTGAGGCGAGGGCTCGAGAGTCAAGCTGTTGCGGACGAAAGAGCTGTGACGGGCCTCGACGGTCAAGATGCTGCCAGCGGCGGTCAAGTATGCCTTGTTGGTGATGAGGGCAGCAGCACCGAGGTAGGCGCTCACACCGACACCCTCGAGGATCTGGGCAGTGGCAATGAAGGTGGCAGGGGTGAGGTTGCCGAAGTCGTATGTGCAGGCATCGACGGGAGTAACACCAGCACCCTTGAGAGCGGTGGTCAAGAAGTCAACGTGGACCTGCTCATCACGACCAACCTCCTTGAGGTTTCTGTAGAACTGAGAGCCATTGAAACCAGCGGCAGCGAAGTCCTGCTCAGAGAACTTGGCAATACCCTGAGCGTAGAAGGCTGCCTCGAGGTGCTCGAGAGTCAGGGCGTAATTGAGGATGACACTGTTAACTGTTAGTGGGATTCGCCAAAGATGCTGAAGACTCCTTACCCATCGATGTCAGTGCTTTGACGCTTGACAAGGGCAGGAGCAGCAGTGGCAATGGAGGCCAAGAAGGCAGCGCTGAGTACTGAGGTCTTCATTTTGATGTGAGAAGGGGATGGGAAAAGATAGTTCTAGTAGTGGAAGTGTGATGTTGTCGAAGAGTGATGGTGGTCGAGTTGAATGATTTACAACAGCAGGGCGAGTTCGAGGTTTATATACCGTATTTCTCGCTCTACCAAGTCAACACCGATCGACCTTGCCCCCAAAGCCTTCGAGCCGTTTCTCGAGTTCCTTTGTCATTGTTTGGAGAAGACAACATGATGTGGAGAAGCCACCCACGCTCGAATGTCTCTGAACGGCACGTCCCAAGATCGTTCATTGGTTGATGCCCTGGACTGGAGGTCAGGCGGCACAAGCAGAGTTAAGGTAGTGGTTAAGGTTAAATGCGATCGTCCAACGGCGAGAGTCGACTAAACCGTTCATGGCGAGTCCTCCTACGATCAAGTCTAGTGGCAGGTGGCACTAGCATGAAATTGTGCTGATTGACTCAGATAAGATTGTAGTTTGGATTGGCTTTGGCTATGCGATTGGCAGAGCGCGGGTTGTTTGTTTCACTTTGGCCAACGGTTATGGTTTATTGTCCGTCAACAAGAGAATTAGTGTCAACCGTCGGGCGGTCATATCTCCGGGGAAGGGTCCCTCCTTCTTTGGTTCGTGAGGCGCAACAATGACATCTTCAACGGTGGGCGTTCCTTGCAGCTCGCAGTTTGGGGGATAGGGAGAAGCCATTTCCTTTCCACTGCATCCCCGTTCAATCGCAATGAAGGCGCCAAACGTGAAGACATGGAGAGATTTGATCATGTAGGGGTCAAGAGTGATCTACACATCTAGACTCAGCGCTACACATGTCTTCCTACGCTTGCAAGGTATGGCATGTTTTTGAGTTTCCAAGCTTGGTCGCAAAAGAGCTCTTGGGTCTTGGAGAGCTAGTGCATCTTGCGGCGCATGACGGTCACCTCGACGAAAGAGGAACAGAACGGCGGAACAAAAGGCGCAGCGCAGTTGTAGACAGCAGATCTCTCACCCATTTGGTCACCCCAATTCATCAACGTCTGTGCCTCGGAGATTTTGGAAGCATTTGTTATAACCTGGTGACGTCCTTGGCTGAGGAAATCCCTCAAGACAGCCTCTTTGTCATTCAGAAAGATGTCCTACGCCCGCGCGGCATGCGCTTGGCCACCTACCTTTTACGACAAACGATAAACGACGTCTCCGAGGATGACAGGAGTCAGGACTCGTCGTCTGTTAATGATTCGGTGCCTACACCTCGATACAAGGGGATGGGCACTTCTTTCTCGCCCGTCGTCTTAAGGGCATAGCCTTCAGCTTCATCGTCGTACCAATGCTTCACAGGTCGCCTTGCGATGCGCTCCTTTGATCGCAATCTTTCTTGGCATCGCACACCCCTTCTCCCTACCGACTCGCGAAGGACCTGAGGACACACCGCCTAGACAGCGATGCTGAGACCAAGAGAAGGGGCTTGACAAGGTTGATTCGTCTTGCGACGATCTGCGCAGCGATTTGGAGGTGTTGACCCAGTCCAACTTGGCCCTCATGTCGATTTCATGAATGCGACGGGAAGGAGTTGGACGAAGACTCCGCCCACAGTCAGGCTCGACACGACGCGGCAAATACCGACGAATCGAGAGCTCTCGCAAACGACAAAACCGCACACGAAGACTTGGGGCGCAGAAACGAGCTCTTTTGCCGAGCGAGCCCAGATGAAATGGTATTTCTCCCAACACTACTAGACCGCCAGACTGTCTACCTCCGTTCCAATCCAGGTACCAAGATTAGTCAGACAGGCGTACGGCACACAGAACGTCTCGAGCGTGTGGTGTAAGTCGTATCATACCAAACGTTGGCAGTGTCTCTCGAAAGTGTGGCCACTCGATGCTTTATATCACCATCGATTGGACCTGGTCGTAGAATGGGGTTGGGAACGAAGGTTCTACTCACTAGCTTCTGGTCTCTGCTCCTTTGTGACAAACTTTAGTTTGTCGGATTTGTGTTCGCTCTCGACTCGGGACGTAATTGATCTGAAAGAACACCTAATGACAAGCCACTGGAAGGATCATGTCGTATTTTCTATGTACAAGGACATCCAGCTCGATGTGTATGAGCATTTTGCAACTCGCAAAGTCGTTTACATCGACTCGGGTTGGCTTTAGGCATCACTCAGTATGCACGAACCCGACTCCCCTCCAAGCGCAGCCTGTGCCATGTTCTATCTGCCATTCTTTTGGCTAATCAAGAGATGAACCAAGCTTTCCAAACGTACCTGCATTTCTCCTTGATCATGACACCGATGGCTAGAAAGATTTTCGAATCTCCACAAACCTGGAGAGCGTGGAGGCCCCACAAACACGGGAGAGGGCCGTAAGCGATCCCCGAAAGCGGAAGGAGATGATCAAGTGACAAGTGCTTCGCTCTCGCGGCTAAATAGCAGACCATCACCCACCACTCAAGCCGCTTTCCTGGTGCATCCGACAGCGGGGAAATGGTCATAACACAGGAGACAATTCTATTGCATCACTGTGCCCTAAACACGTAGAATCGGAGATACGTACATAATCAAGCTGTAAAAGTCTAGATGGTGTCGAAGCAACTGCCGCATGTCCGATACTGCCGCTCTATGCGTGGAAATAGTAGTCAGAGTGTGAAAGGGCTAAATGCTTCATCGAGGCTAAAGTGGACATGCATAATGCATCGAACATCACGACAAGGAAGAGGGGAGAGTGGCAATGGTCCTTAAGATGGAACGGAGTTATATATAAAACCACGTCGAAGCCGAGACATAGATCTTCAAGGCCAAGGATATCATCATGGCACCCGTCAAGCAACTTGCCGCCCTGACGGTAGCGGCTGCCTACCTTCCATATGCTTCAGCAGCAGCGATCGCTCCTTCTTCTCTTTCGAATGGACAAACTTCCTTGACACTGCTTTATCAAAACAACCTCAATTTCACCGATGATGTCAATCACATCAGTGCCATATTGTTGGACCCGTCAACCGCTTCTAATGGAGCTGCTGGCTGTGCAGCCTTGAATGAAACGTTGATTACACAGTCTGCTCTGCAAGCACACTCCCAAGACTTCATCAACCAGCTCTCGTATGCATTCTACGCCGGTCGTTCGACACAGGATCAAAAGTGGCACATTGCTAGCGGCCAAACAGTGCAAGTTTCCAACAAGGGGCTCAAATTCGCCAAAGCAGGCCCTGGCAATGTGTTGCCAGTCCTGTGCACGCAGTCCAGCCAGAGCAACACTCCCAGCAATACTGTTGCATCTGCAGCCAACGAGATTAAAGTCTCCTCTTCCGGCAATACCTTTGTAGGCTTCCGTAACAAGAAGTCTTTCCGTTTCCAGGGCATTCCTTTCGCGGACCCACCAGCCAGATTCGCGTACTCGACTGTGTACTCCAAGACTGGCCAGACGATTGACGCAACAAAGTACGGACCTGACTGCGCGCAGCCGTACGAGAGTTCCAGCAGCGAGAACTGTTTGTTCGTCAACATCCAGACACCTTATATCCCCAAGGCTGGATCCAAGAAGAACCTTCGTCCTGTTCACTTCTGGATTTACGGTGGTGGATTTACTGGTGGCTCTGGTGCTAGCTCAGGTAGCGATGGAGGTCAATTGGCTTCCAGAGAGGATATTGTTGTCGTTGAGATCAACTACCGTTTGACCACTCTCGGCTTCCTCGCGATTCCCGGAACCAACATCACCGGCAACTACGGTATCTCTGACCAGGTCACTGGTCTCGACGTAAGTTTCGCTGTGTTAACTGATATCGACGTCTGCTAACAAACTTCAGTGGGTCCTCAAGAACATTGCCAGCTTTGGTGGTGATCCTAACAAGATTGTGATCAATGGCGAGTCTGCAGGTGCTGGCTCCGTGCGTACACTTCTGGGCTCCCCTAAAGCCATCGGAAAGTTCAGAGGCTCCATCGCCATGTCAAACCTCGGCGGTGGTGTCGATCTGGGTCTGACTGGCAACTACGCAACCACGTATTCTTCGTACTTGACACCTGCCCAGTCCTATGCAAGAAGCGAGGCTCTGTTTGAGGAGGTTGGCTGCAATCAGACCACTCTTGATGCTCGTATCTCTTGCCTGAGAGCTACGCCTGCACAGACCATTGTCAATGCTGCCACCGTCGCCAGATACGTCGTTCAGGATGGTGTCTACGTCAACACCGAGGATCTGGACGTATACAACCGCAATGGCAGTGCCGCTAACGTTAACACGATTTGGGGGATAGTTGCAAATGATGGTGCATCCTTCTCGACCTACCCCAAGACTCCTGTCACCAGCGAGCTTGCGGGTATTCAAGCAGCATTAGGCATATCGCAAGCCGAGGCACAATCAATCATTGACTCTGGACTCTTCCCTCTCTACAACACTGGCAACATCACGTTGGACTCGTTCAATGTTTCGCAGAGAGTGGCTACTGATAACCAATTCCGTTGCATCGATCAAGCCACTGTGTATGCTGGCGTAGAGTCTGGAGCGTTCAAGACATCCTACTTCTACCAGATGCAGAGAAGTGCGGGTGGTTACGATCCCAACAACCTCGGTGGCCCTCCGGTCGAGCCTGGATATCCTTATGGCAACCCTGAGAAGCCATACTTTAAGCTTCACGGCTCAGATATGCCATGGGTTTTCGTGAGTGCTGTTGATACATTAGTGGTGAGGATGACATACTGACGTGACATTACAGGGAAACCTCAACCCTCTGCGTGATGCCAATGACCTCAAGTCTGTGCAGCTGGAGAGTGGCTACTTTGCCTCTTTCGTCCGCTCGCTGGACCCTAATCCTCCGGCCAACTACCTCCAAGTTCGCGGCTACACCAACACCACTCAAGGAGTCCAGCAAAGTGGACCTTGGCAGCCCGTCACCAGCGACCAGGGTCCGATGAAGCTGCTAGACTTCCCTTCGGTCACTGCCGATTTCCAGGATCTGCCACAGGTGAGTTTGAGAGTCGATCTAGGTTTCCCACGATCAAAGCTGACGATTTCACAGTGCGCCTTCCTCAACTATCCTATCAGCTACTATGTCAATGGTGGTCTGTAAAACAGAGATGATGTGATCAGGTGGATCTTGTAGCAGCTGTGCTGTAGTTATGTATTCGATGACGATACTTCTGCTTGTATGTAGTTGAATGCAGCACGAAAAGAATTGAACATTCCCCTTCGTGTTTCGGCGGGGCTAAATGAACGTGGCTGTCTTCCTTGAAGTTGTCCCTGACAGGCGATCCGAAATGGCGAGAATGATCCTCTGAATGGGATTTGGCGAGATGAACATGAGTCCTCCAGGCTGCGTCCATGTGTGGCTTTCTGGTCTTTGTTGCGTGGTGTGGTATCGCAATATTTCATCCTCATCTTCAAGCCTCCTTCTCCCCTGTCGTTTTCGTATTCGTCAACTCCCTCAACTGATCCTCCAACCCTTGCAATTCAGCACTCTTTTCTTCCTTCTCTTCCATAGATTCCAACCTCATCCAAGTGTAGTGCAATACTTGATATGTAAAGAGAGCCATGAAGAAGACTTTTGCGATCGGGCGACCGAAGGATTTGTAAAAGGCGCGCTGTAGGTCTGCGTTAGTAACCGAGTCTTGTGATTGTTTCGGCGACGAGTATCTTGATTGGAATGTCGCGTTCGTGGGTCGTCATACATGCGGGTTATCTGGTTCGGGTTGTGGAGTGGGTGGTTGGTATATCGGTTGTTGGCGTAGTGTGCGGACGGTGGAGAAAGCAGCGCGTGATGACCTTGATGTTTGCATCCTCGTTGCGCGGGAGAGTGTTGACAACATTGTGCTTGACGTTGTGTATTTCGCAATTGACGATGGATAGGAAAGAGCATTCGAAGCTCTTGAAGATGCGACAAAGAAATCACCGAGGTGGAATCATCAAGGCCAAGCTTTTGCGGGGGAACGCAGCACTCCCGCCTTCCGCAAGTTGACCAAGTGTTCTCGAAGGGGGGAAGGGACAGTGTACACTGCGCAGCTGAGAGCGAGTGCAATCTGTTATTTCCCTTCTCTACCACCTTGTTCTGTGAACACTTTTTTTGCTTGTACTACTCGGATTATACTGTTGCCTTGCCCTTCTCTACATAATTCCCTCTTTCTTCTATCGATCGAGTCCTCAAAACACACATCACTCACAATGGTATACACTTCCCCTGCCCGCCAAAGCTTCGAGGACACGCGACTAATTCGAGATCAACAGGTTCAAACACCCCAACAACGTCGCGCCAACGAGGCCTTTGCAAAGAAGCAAGAAGTCAAGCGTGGAAAGCCTGAACCTGTCATCCAGAAGAAGGTCCCCCAAAAGAGTCCCATCAGCAAGTTCTGGTTGTGTACGTTTGAGACACCCCCTCTATACCGCTGGACCAAGAAACTTATATGACCTTATAGTCGCTCTAATCTTCGTCGTCTGCGGTGGTCTCATCGCCGAGCTGCTGCGTATCATTTCCGGTTACTTCTGAGCGACCGGTGTCATGAACCCCTGAGAGACACTTCTCGAGGGGAGATCGAGGGAAGATGTACAACCACATAACTGCCTTGAGAGAAAGAGAGAGAGAGAGAGAAGATGGAGTACCCAAGAGACTGGGCTGCACAGCGGCACACAGGATACCCTGCCACCTGCAATATTTCGAGTTGACAGATCGCCTTTGCGACTGTCGCTGCATTTCGTATCGGAGTTTACGGCGTTAGTCTGTCAGACTCTCCCCTAAGTCGAGAAGGGTCATATTCTGTTCAAAGCGATAGATATCAAGTTTTCACATCGAGTCTAGTGGAAGATTCAAGGAACCGAAAAAAGCGTCTTTTTTATTCTACAAAACGCCTGACCCTTGTGTCTATTAACTACTTCCTGCCTTTGCGCCTGACTGTGCCACTGCTTTTGCTCGAGACCGGTACTCTTCTGAAACCATAACCAGGCTCAACTTCAATCCTCACGCCTTGCCCAGAATCATCGCTACTGCTTCCACTGCTTGGTGGCCTCGCTCCTATCTCGCCTTCCCTTTCCCATCGATCTGCTGCTGCTTCCACATTTGAAAGCGGCGACCCTTGGGGTCCTCGCCTCAATTTGGCATATGAGACATCAGAAGCTGGGACGTGGGTTTGATAAGATTGACCACCTGGCGGTAAAGTCCCTCCAAACAGATCGGGATAAGATGCTCCGGCTGGTGGTCGACTTGATGATGCCCATGCGTTTTCGTCGTAAGCAGCTCGACTCGATGGCGAGGGTTGGGCACGGAGTTCTGGACCATACCCTCGAGCAGAGTATGCCTCGTAGGGCGGGGTGATTTGACGGTTGCTGTTCGATGATGGTCTTCTAGAGGACACCGGTGAAGGATAGTAATCGGAAGGCGCATACATCGGAACACCGTCGGGACCTCGAATCATGAACGCTGGTGGAGTGGAGCCAGACGTGCGTGCGACAGGTTGCTGCTCATTCGACGACTTCCTAGTAGTCTTTGGAGTTCGTGAGCGAGATTGTGATGGCGATGTACTGCCGAAGAGACCGACGCTTGTTCTTCGTGGGCGAGTGCTTGTCAGGCTCGTGGTACTACTGGACCGACTTCCTCTGGTTTTGTTCTTGGACGGTGTGCTCGGTTCGGATGAGTCCCTTAGCTGCGTGCTGCTTCTTTCCAGGGCTGCCATTTCCTCAACGCTCAAGCTGACGTTCGTCTTTCCCTTAACTCGTGCTTTTCTGAGCTTCTCCTTGGCCGATTGAACCAAGGCGTCTTCTCGCGACGGCCGAGTCAAGGCATTGCTGCGGTAGTGGTCGTCTTCGTATCGTTGTGGTCTTCCTTCGTATCCAGTATCATCCCTTCCTCTCTCCCCTCTTGCAGAACCCAAGTCATATCCTGTGAATAATAGTTCGTCACCGGTAAGGCCTTCCCTCGGAAGCCGGTCAGCAGACCTGGACTTGAAGCCAGCAGGATCGAGATAGGCACGTTGATACCCATCGTCGCTCTCGTCGCCCACGTCCAGAAACCTCCTTCGCCGAGACTCGAATTCGTCCCTCCAGATTTCTCCACCTCCTCCTCCTGCATGAGCCCCGGATGGTCTTCCCCAATGGGGCATATCGTGCGGAGCCCGCGGCCGACCATTTAGACCGCCTCCTCTGAAAAAGCTGACTCGATAGGCTTTTCCAAGAATGCTGCATGACCAAGAATAGTGACTCCGGAGGCACCGATGAGCCAGAGAGCGGAGCCGAAGGGGTTTGAGAAGATTGCGAGTGGGACAGCGATGACAACAAGGCCAGTGTAGAGCTGCGAGGTGGTGGCACGGAAGTTGCCAATCTCAATGTCGCGGCCCTCGAGTTTGCCAATTCCGAACATACCACCAACGACGAGTAGGATGACGAAAGTCAAGAGCCAGTTGGTGATGAGAGTGTAGATGCTCAGCATGCAGAAGAGGACGGCATAGTTGCTGGAGAAGTATCCAAGGTTGTAGTTGACGCGGTTCTGAACCTCACCGAAGTTTTGAGGCTTTGAGATTTGCTTGAAGTTGAAGAACTCGGAGATGGGCTTCAAGTTGGCGAAGCGGGAGCCGACGGATTGCGAACGAACACTGTCGAAGCGACCCTGCAGGTTGAGACGCGACGTAATGGCGTCCAGAGGGAGGTTGATGGGCATCTTGAGTGAAGTGGTAGGGGTGAAGATGGTGCTAGGAAGTTGATCGAGTCGAGGTGGACGTCCTGAGTTTCAGACTTCTGAAGGCTGAAGCCAAAAGGGGAAGTCAGCCGGGAGTCAACAGAATTTCTTTGTTTGCATGTGACGGTGCTCGGGAGCGTCGCGGGACGGGAAGAAGGAACGGACTCGATGCAAGCAGCGATTCGGACTAGAAATGACTTACCTATAGTAAAGTAGTGAACAGCGAGTGGAGGGCAGGAGTGAACCAAGAGCACAAGGCGATCAAGAAGGCAGAGAAGGAGGTATGTGATTGCGCGTGCAACGTGTTTATTTGAGCAGCTGCGTGGAATAAAGAGGCGCAGCTGTTGAGTTGAGCCACATCTCTATCTCTCAGCCACACTCCAAGCTTCAGAGGAAGGAGCGGAGCCCCTGAAGCCAAGCAAGATCTGGGACCCTCGACTTGCTGCAGCGAGAGGAAGGAACAGAAAGCAGGAGTTGATTCAAGTTCTTTCTCCAAAAGTTGGTTGGAGAATCAAGAGAAGAAGACTGGCAGGAATCGTAGAGATTCTTATCAGAGACCCAAGCAGTCTTTTGCAGCCGATTACCTCTTACTGCATCCAACCTTGTCGTGACACGACTGATCCGGGGAAACTAGTCCAGGCACTTCTGCCGCTCTTGCAGCTCCATCACATTTCTTTGCAGCCCGATACATCCTCATCACAAACCCAACCATGGCCCGCATTCTGGGTTCTGTTTTGCTCCTGGTCTTGTGCCTGGTCGCTCTTGTCAGCGCCTGGTCTCCTGAGGGTGAGATTCCTCTTTCCCGCGTCGCAATTGCTCGCACTCGAGTTTCAAGTTACTGACAGCTGGCAGACCATGAAATTTTCCGTCTTCAAGACGAAGTCGCCCAGCACGAAGGCAGCAACGTTACATTCTACTCCTTCCTTGGAGTAAAGCCCTTCGCAAGCATCGAAGACGTCAATGCCGCCTACAAGAAGAAGGCTCGTGTCTTGCACCCTGACAAGGCCCGTCAACGCTTCATCGCTACCTACGATACCGCTCCTCCTGTCCAAAAGGCCAAGAAGGGTGAAAAGCCCACCGTCCACGTCCACAAGAACAAGAAGCCTACACAGAAGGAGATCAATGCTTTCGGCAAGGAAGCCTCTGCTCGCTTTGCTCGCCTCGGCATAGTGACCAACATTCTTCGTGGCCCTGAACGCCAGCGCTACGATCACTTCCTCCGCAACGGCTTCCCTAAATGGCGCGGTACCGGCTACTACTACCAGAGGTTCCGCCCTGGTTTCACCACCGTCATGCTCAGTCTCTTCGTCTTCATCGGTGGTGGTGTCCACTACGTCGTCCTCTACATGAACTACATCAAGCACCGCGATTTCGTCGACCGCTACATCCGTCATGCCCGCCGTGCTGCCTGGGGTGATGATATCCAAGGCATCGCCAACATTGGAAACAGTGCCCCTGCCCCTGTCGTCGAGCCTCAAGCCGAAGAAGAGCCTCAGGCCATGAACTGGAACAGAAAGGAGAAGCGTGCTGCTGAGCGTGAAAGCAAACGTGCTGCCAAGCAACCGAAGTCTAAGAGAGCTGCCGTTGTTGAACAGGCAAAGAACTCTGGTGTCAGCACTCCCGTCGAGGCTGAGCTTACTAGCGGTGGCCCTGTCGGTGCTAAGAAGCGCACTCAAGCCGAGAACGGCAAGATTCTCATTGTCGATAGTGTCGGCAATGTTTTCCTTGAAGAGCGCACCGAGGAGGGTGAGCTTCACGAGTACCTTCTTGACGTGAGTAATGTCTGATAACTTCCATCCTGATTCATACTAACGCTCTCATCAGGTCAACGAGATTCAGAAGCCTACCTTCAACGACACTTGGTTGGTTCGTGGACCTATTATGCTCTACAACAAGTCTCTTGGCACTGTCCTTGGGAAGAAGACTTCCGAGGCCGAGATGGAAGAACTGCTCGAGGGCACCGAAGAGTCAGAAGGTGTTGACGAAGCCACCGCTACGCTCAAGTCTGCTGCTCAGCCCAACGCCAACGCAGAATCGCGCAAGAGAAAGATCAAGCCCAACAAGCAGAGATCTAGTTAAATAAATTTGACCATCTAAATAAAAGTCATGTTCTTTACACCACTAGTGACATTCCGACAGTACCTCTATCCTCCAATAAAGCAGTGTAGTTGCAGAACATACGATGACGGGCAAGGAGGAACGACTAAGGTATTGCACGGACTATCAGAACAAGCAGGGAAGGAACGATCGAAATCTGACACATCTTGATTTCATGCGATATTGATACTCTCAAGTGGACGAGCTCGCTAGTCTAGCTCATAGTAGCCGGTTCAGTCTCTCACATCAACCGATGTTTCATCACTCCATTTCCTTTCCATTTTCATCCTTCACCAACCCAAGACTTGAGACGTGAATGAGGAAGTTGGGCTTTATAATCCCATCTTACCCATTGTCGATGATGCATTTCAAGTACCTTTGGGCTTGGTGAAAGAGAAGGCAGAGTCCTGTCTAGCACAAGACTATCGCTGAGTTTGCTGAGTCTGTGGAGCCAGCGGCTGGAAACAGAAAGTGGATGGAATAGGACTGATGGTTGGTGGCTTGCTGAAGGAGAAATTGGACGGAGTGACAGTCTTGGACGAGATGATGGGGTATTCAGGAAGGATAGTAGCATCGCCTGTTTAGTCACTCGATCAGCTTACAGCATTAAACCATTATGCATTCCACGACATACCATTTTCTCTGATAATGTAGAGCTGGACAATGTGCTTGCCAGTGTGTTGGTAGTCCAGGATAGCGGCTTTCAGGGAGTCATTGTCACGGACGATGCCGAGTTGGTTGGTGGTGGACATGACCCAGACGATCGTAAGACCTTCGGCATCGGTGTCATTGCGTAGATTCTCCATGATCTCGCCTTGCAGACGGCTGTAGATGAACTGATCGATAGTGATAGGGTTGACGGGTGTTATTCTGAGTTTCTTCAACGGGAATTGAGTGGTCCAGTCGGTGTCGTCGTTGGCCAATTTGTGGCGATTGATGGAGACGATCATGTGCTCAAGAAGGGGGCGTGAGGTTGCCATGGCCTGACTGGTGTTGATATTGGATATCTGAGTGGTATTGGCAGCGAAGAACTGGGCGGGATCTACAGAATATACAGGAGTGAAGACAAAGGACTGAGCAGAAGCAGTAGCTTGATCAGCAATATGGGTGAATGAATGAGGGAGACTAGATGTTTGTCCAGTGTTTGTGGTAAACATAGAAGCAGCAGACATCTTTCTTTCGTTGTCGTGATGAAAGAAGGGAGAAATCTTACTGTGATGGAAGCATGTTTTGTGTTTGTGTCCAGTGTTGGCCACGAAAGATCTGATTCTATCACTCACACTCGTGCTTTCCATAGGTATCTACAACTATTCCGAGTTGCAAAGGAGTCAGAAAGAAACGATATGTTCGCGTGTCCTGGCCGCTGAGAAGATGTCTCATTCACTTCCATCTACTGAAACATTTCTGGGACGTCTTTGGAAACAAACGCGATTGCACCTTTCTGGCAAGAAGACTGTCCAACCTTACATCGTCAAGAACGACAGTGAGTTGATGAAGAACAATTTCAAATCTCCTAGAAACTAACAATCTTCCCAGACGTCACCTGTGTTCCCGGACTCGATATCGCCAAATGAGTGCTGACAGCGACACCTGAGTCGCGGCCACACATGATCGTGATGTGTGTGACGGCTGCGCTAAGATGTGAGGAGACGAGGGGAAGAGAAAAACGGGATGGTCGTAGAATGGAGGGGTGCAAGCAAACGGGTCTACCATGGGTCAGCATTGCGGTTGATTAATCAGCGCCCAGCTCTTTCTGCGTGCATGCCACCAGCGATGATCCATAGGAGATGGCGTGCTCATCTTGGTTTCGAATTCTCTACCTTCTCCATGCCTTCTCTTCAGCGACTACATTCACAAGAATCCCCTCAAAATGCACGGAATCTGGAAAATCGAGAAAGCTTCCAAAGAGAGGGAAGAAAGGCAAACATACCAAGCTACCTACTCTAGGTCACTGAGATACTGATAATTTTGATGTCTTCCATCGGCTTCTCCTTCCAGACTTTGGCGTTCTCGATTCTGTGAACAACATCCATGCCCTTGACCACGCGACCAAAGATCGTGTGCTTATCGTCCAGCCACGGTGTCTTCTCCGTAGTAATGAAGAATTGACTGGCATTGGTGCCCTTGCCTGCATTCGCCATGCTGACCGTGTAAGGTTTGTCGTGACGCAAGGCAGGAGTGAACTCGTCTTCGAAGTTGCTTCCCCAGATACTGTCACCGCCGGTGCCGTCACCTAGCGGATCACCGGTTTGGATCATAAACTTGCGTATGATGCGGTGGAAGATGATGCCGTTGTAGTAGTCGTTCTTGCTGTGTACAGTGAAGTTCTCGACTGCTTTGGGAGCGTGCTCGGGGTATAGACGTATTTGAATGTCGCCGTATGATGTGTGGATAGTGGCTGAAGAGCCTGTCTGTGCCTTTGCGGCTTCTGCTTGCTGTTTTGTGGCTATCGTGCGCGGCTTCTCGTTGTGGATATCGCGATTGGACTTGTCGATGGCGGTGTCATTTGTGAACATGTAGAAGCGGACCTTGCCCGATCCGGTAGCTACCAGCATAGAATCTCTAGCTTCTGCTTGTTGTAGCAATGGGTTGTCACTGGCGGCCATTTGTACGGTAACGACGCCCTTCTTTTCTGGTTGGCCTTGGTAGAGCGTCAAGTTCAGAGCTCTGAACGGCTCCTCCTTGCCATAGACTTTTACGACTCGATTCGTCAGGGTGTTGATGACCTTTGTACCCAGTATCGAACCGTAGAGGATGAAGTTACCTGTTTCGTCGAAAATGACGTTGATGCGTGCACGAACGGTAGGGTGCTCAATCTCGCGCTCAACACCTAGTCGGCGACCAAATTCGACGTCGTCCAGTTTATCGATTGCGGTTCCAGCCTGCTGCATCTCTGTAATAGTAGCCAGCGACTCGTCGTATGTTCTATAAAGCTTGCCAGTGGGAAAGTCAAATACGCGAACCTTGCGATCAGGGAACGACATGGTCGCAAATTGCTGGCCATTTGGCGACATGGTAATCGAGGAAGGCACGGATTTGGCCTTCTTGAATTCGAACAAACTAGTGGAGCTCTTGATGGCGAAGACATTGTCTGGTTTCTCGTAGTTGCTAGACGGGCTCCAGTATTCAATCATGCCACCCTCATCGATTGATAGCACGCAGTCGTATTGAGAGTTGTACGACATGAGCGATACTGGCTGTCGATGGAGCTTCTCCAGGGTACGTAAGGGTGTCGTGTTCTCGCCTCTGCCGTCGTACAGGGTGATTGAGGGGCTGCCCTCGTAGGAGACAGCCAGAAGGGGCATGGAGGCACCTCGACCGTGTACGAAGCAGACACATTTCGGCGGGGCTAGCTCTGGAGTGAGCATAGCTAGAAGGTCGAAAGTAATGACATCGAATATTTTGACTGAACCATCGACGCCAGCTGTTGCAAAGCTGCGTCCGTCGGCACTCACGTTCACGCTCTTGACCTCTCCCTCGTGTGCCTTGAATTCCTTGACAAATTCGATGCCGTCCGCGACCTTCTTCCAGAACTTGACGACACCGTCGATTGAGGTGGTAATGAGGAAATCGGTATGGGGTGTAAAGGTATTGAAACAGAGTTGGTCCTGATGCATCATAGACTTCGAGTATCTTTGCGAGGCAGGGAGCGCGGCAACATATAGCTTCTCGTAAGGCAACTTTCTACGCTTCTTTTCAGGTGCTGCTGCCGCTGATGGTAGCGCTGGGCCAAGGTCGTCATCGTCGTCTGATGATGTATCTGCCTCACTTATCAGCTCTCGATCTCCAATGGTGCTCGTTGAGGGGCTGTCGCAATGCACAACGCTTCCCGTCTGATAGGTCGTGCCAGTGAGAGACCAGGACCTTCAGACTCTCTGGAAGGGGCCCGGGTAGCAAAAGTATCGAAAGCATTGTGCATTGCGGCAGCTCTCTGACAGGCCTCTGTCGTAGTGGGAGTTGTCGCATGCTTACCGTCGTCGTCCTGATTTGTCGTATTGGTGTTTTGAGCCGCGTCCTCGGCTTCTACGTCGTCTCTCGTACGCTTGGTACCTTGAGGCGATGCGACAGCTTCTACGTTCGCCATGGCTGCTTTCCGTGATTGATGTCTACCTATATCGAGTACTCCAGACAAAAGAGTGTTCGGCATCGGCGCATTGCTCACCGACCGTACATGTCGCGCTAAGTGCGGGCCGAGCCCTGAATGACTCACGGCCAGACTCGCGGTAGAAGCTTCGATCGATGTCATTGGCGGGGCGTTGGACAGTCTGCGTTTCCTTGTGATTATTCTCTCTGTTTGCCTTGCCACCTTCTACATTCAAATAGACACCCTCGACAGTCGTTTGCGCTTTCCACTTTCAAGCGTTCGTTCGTCCTTTACTCGTTCTATCAGGCCGCTTTTTATTGAGCCTGCCATTTTTCTTTCTGCTTTGGATTGCCACGACCCATCCGTCACTAATTCACGACTCTATCACAACTACCACCAACATTTTGACATCGGCCTTTGTTCCCTCGAGCATTACAGCGACCATGTCGACCGCCGAGACTACCCCTATGCCCCACACCGAGCCTCAAGCCGCCCGCTCCACTAATCGCCCTCCCCGCCAGCGTAGACCTCGCGGAGAAAGAAACACGAATCCACCCGCCCAGCAAGAAGATCCTCAATCAGATGCTTCAAATCCAGGCCGCCGACGAAGAGGTGGCGGTGGAAGAGGACGCGGAGCTCGCGACCCTCTACTTGCTCTACGACCTTCTTCAGTCGCACCTTCTACACAGGCATCTTCAGTTGACCCCTCTAGTGCAGACGCGTCAGGCGCAGAAGGTGCCAACTCTAGGAACCAGGATTCAAGACGTGGGAGGGGTGGCGTACGAGGAGGAAGAGGAGGAGCCAGAGGTGGCAGAACGCCTGCGAACAGGACCGTCAATGGAAGAGCCTTTGGTGGACAACTCACATCCGACAACGAATTGCAAGGAGACGCCACCACCTTCGTTCCTGGACAGCCCATCCTCACCCAAGGCGCTACATCGCAGCAGACCCAACCCCGATCCTCGAGACGCCGCCTATCAAAATCCACAGCACCCGACATTGCCACTCGTACTCACCACGACATTGACAACGGCCACTACGAATGCCCCATCTGCACAAGCGAAGTGCTTCGTAACTCCAAAGTATGGTCATGCCATACATGCTGGACTGTTTTCCACATGAGCTGTGTCAAGAAGTGGTCCCAGAACCAAGGATCTGCTGCTGCTCAGCAACAAGGTCGCGAGAATGGCGAGATTCCTCCACCCCGACAGTGGAGATGTCCTGGATGCAATCTTCCGAAGGATACACTGCCAAAGACATACACTTGTTGGTGTGAGAAGGAGGTCGAGCCGCGCGCTGTTACTGGCCTGCCTCCACACTCCTGCGGCAATACTTGCGGCAGAGAAAGAGTTCGCAAATGCCCTCACCCTTGTCAATTGACTTGCCATGCTGGCCCTTGCCCGCCGTGTACACACATGGGTCCTACCCAGTCCTGTTTCTGTGGCAAGCACGAGTCGACCCGTCGTTGTACCGATACCGACTACGAGAATGGCTGGAGTTGTGGTGAAGTCTGCGGCGACCTCATGCCATGTGGTGAGCACGAATGCCCTAGGCCATGTCATGAAGGCCTTTGTGGAGCTTGTGAAGTCCGCGTCGACGCTCGCTGCTACTGTGGCCAGGTCGAGAAGGCTTTGCTGTGTGCCGATCGTGGTGACGAGGTCACAAGTCACAAGAAGCATAGCGCAGAAGATGGCCAGGACATTGTTGAAGAGTGGACTGGCATGTTCGCTTGCGCCAATTCTTGCGATCGCGCCTTCGACTGCGGCGTTCATCACTGCCAGAAGCCTTGTCATACTCAGGACACTGACCCTGGTCACTGCCCCCGTTCTCCGGATGTTGTTTCTCACTGTCCCTGCGGCAAGACCAAGCTGTCAGAAATCTCACCTGATGCTCGCACTTCTTGTGAGGACCCCATCGCAAACTGCAAGAAACCATGCATGAAAAAGCTGTCATGTGGACACTCTTGCGAGCAGTTGTGTCACTCTGGCGCTTGTATGCCTTGTCTCAAAGCTGTTCCTATCAGCTGTCGTTGCGGCAGGACCACCTCCACTACAATCTGCCATCAAGGTAAGGTTGAGCCGCCGCAGTGTATGCGAGTATGCAGAGCTACCCTGAACTGTGGTCGTCATGCTTGCGATGAACGCTGTTGCGAAGGTGAGCGGAAGGCTGGTGAAAGACAGGCCATGAAGCGTAAGGGCCGTAAGCTGGAAGATGCACACATTCGACCCATCGATGACGGCTTTGAGGCTGAGCATATCTGCACTCGTCCATGCGGTAGACCTCTCAAGTGTGGAAACCACTTTTGTGAGGACCTCTGCCACAAGGGACCTTGTGGATCTTGTCGCGAAGCAATCTTTGACGAGATCAACTGCAACTGTGGCCGTACAGTGTTGACTCCCCCACTTCCTTGCGGTACTCAGCCTCCACCATGCCGCTTCCAGTGTAACCGACCCAAAACTTGCGGCCATCCTCAGGTCCAGCACAACTGTCATATGGACAACGAAAGCTGTCCCAGATGTCCTTTCTTGGTTGAGAAGCATTGCATGTGTGGCAAAAAGAGTCTCAAGAACCAGCAGTGCTGGCTGAAAGATGTCAGCTGTGGTCAAGTTTGTGGCAGGAAGCTCAAGTGTGGCTCGCACTTCTGTACCAAGCCCTGCCATCGTGAAGGCGACTGCGAAGATGCCGGCGGTCGACCTTGCCAGCAGCCTTGTGGTAAGCCCAAGAAGGCTTGTGGCCACCCTGATGAGGCCATTTGCCACGCTCCCACTGCTTGCAAGGAAGAAAAGGCTTGCACTCATAAGATCTTCATTACTTGTGAGTGCCAGGCTCAGAAGCAGGAGATGAGATGTCTTGCATCCAAGTCGAGCGAGGGCAACCTCACCAAATCTCTGCCTTGCAACGAAGAATGCGCCAGGCTCGAGCGTAACCGTAAGCTCGCACTTGCGCTCAACATTGACCAAGAAGCACACGTCGAAGGTGGTGATCACGTTCCTTTCTCCAATGAGACCCTTAACCTTTACGCAGCTCACCCTACCTGGTCAACCAACCAAGAGCGCGAGTTCCGTGTGTTTGCAGCCGCAGATGACGAGAAGCGACTGAGGTTCAAGCCGATGACGGCAACCCAGCGAGCCTTCATCCATCACCTTGCTGAAGACTTTGGTCTGGACTCCGAGAGCATGGATCCTGAACCGCATCGCCATGTTGCCATATTCAAGACACCTCGCTTTGTCCGTTCGCCACCAAAGACGTTGAAGGAGAGTCACCGTATCAGAAACGCACAGCGCCTGGCATCTGGCAAGGCTATCGCCAGCACTGAAGCACCGGCCAATCAGGTTCGTGCTAACGAAGTCGGTGAGCCTTTCAACAGCTTCGTTGTTGTTCGACCTCGCTTCGGTCTTACGATCGAAGAGGTCAGGACAGAGCTTGCATCGTTTGCACTTCCCCTGCAGTTTGACGTCGAGTTCTTACCCAACGAAGAAGTCATCATCAAGGCTATTAGCCGTACTCTTGATGACCAGGCTGTCGACCAGACCCTCAAGAATGCCAAGGCTCCGATCGCTGCTGCCATTGCTGCAAAGAACCTCGGTACTCTTCAGCTTTGTCGTACTGACTCATCTCTCAACATTACTCGCAGCGAGACAGAAAGTGGTGTCAGTGATGGTTGGTCCCGTGTGGCTGCGAAGAGTGCAGCTTCTCGTCGCCCTATCACTCAGGCGACCTCTTCCAGCCGCAACGTCTTTGCCGCTCTTGCTGGTGGCAACAAGGTCACATTCGCCAAGAAGAAGGAAAAGAAGCCTATTGTTCCTGTCGAGCCTGTTGTTGATGATTGGGAGGCAGCTGAGATTGCGGAGGAGGAGAAGGAGAAGTTGGCTAGTGGCCACAACAGCGGTGCGGAGGAAGACTTGCCCAAGGCGGATGGTGTCGAGACAGAGTTGCCAAAGATCGATGGTGCCGAGCTCGAGTTGCTTGAGGCCAAGGATAATGGCGCATCGGAGACTGAAGCTCCGGCGGTAGAGAGCAACCAGACAGCTTCTATCGTCGATGACGCCCAGGGTGTAGTAGAGGCTGCAGAACCAGAGGTGAACACATCGTTGATTCAGCCTGTCAAAGAAGGAGAAACAGCATAGTTGCCGTTCTCTTCGTTATACAAAAGTGCGAGATAAAAAACAACGGCTTGACCATCAATGTATTTCTTGGCATCATTAACAAGCCAATTCTACTTCATCCTTTCAAGCCCGATCATCAGCCCTCTTTTGTCTCCTTTCTTACTCCAAGCCATACGATAGTAGTCTTAAAAAGTAAGACATAACAGCTGATGCTCATTATGAATTCGATGAGTTCAGCAGAGTTTGCGATTGAAGTTCCATAAACGCATACGATGACGAAGAAAAGCGCGGCCTAGGCGAAGTCGTACACATCGCGTAGAATCCGCATGCATACGAGACAAAGCATTTCATCGGTAACGAATCCAGTCTCATATACTTGCACCGTCAACCTGCATGAACAGTCAAGTTTGTTACGTGCACAGATTCGTGCATGTCGATAGGATCTCGTACTTGGGCAAGAAGCAGCAACGAGTTTCAAGCTCGTGAAAGAGTCATAAGCAGAACTCGCAGGTGAACAAAATGTTGTCTTGCGGTGACTGCGAAAACCGAGACAGTTCGAGTGAATCATCGCAGTTCGAATCAGGCAGCGGCGTTACACAAAGCGAGACACCTACCGCGTGTATTCAATGTTTCTTCCCTACATCCACCCTCTTCCTCCCATCAACAAACCCTTTCTCGACTGTCGATCAAACAGCAAACTCTTCTTCCTTCCTCACATTCGCAAATCAACCACTGATCCTCTTCACATCATTATCATCATCATTATCCACCACACATCTCAGTCACCACAATGTGCCAACTCTGCGTCCTGAACTCCATCGCCAGAGGCGAACGCTGGCCTAAACCATTAGAGCCGCACATCTCAGACCTGAACCTCCTTGTCAGCACCGCACACACTGAACTCCTCACCTACCAATCCTGCTCCACCTCCTCCTCCATCACCGAAGAAAACAAACCAACCACTACCTCGAAAATTACAATCACCACAACCACTACGCCCAAAGAGGCAGCCAGACAAAAGCTGCTCACAACTCTACGCGGCATTCAAACATTGCTGGAGTTGTTGGCGGAAGAGAGGGAAAGTTGGTGGGAGGGAAAGGCAAAGGAGAGGAAGTTTTGGAGGGAGACGTATCAGGGAGATAAGATTACGAGGATTAATGTTGTCAACAACAAGACTGGGGAGATGATCGATGGGCTCAAGGCGAGATTGGGAACTTTCTGTCGTTGGAGCTTGGGGTTCGAGGATGGAGTTGAGGGGTTGAATGAGAGTAGGGTCGCAAAGGTTGAGGGAGATGTGAAGATGGAGGGTTGAATGAGATTTGAAGATCGCGGTTCCAAGAACGATACGAGGGGGCTCGAAAGCATCATTCTGCAGGAGAACTTACATGGAGGTCTGGCTGCACTATAGGGAGTCGCGGGCGCAGACTTATTGGTTCAATCAACGAATCACACGTATCGGGGAAGCTGTTCATACTTGCCACATATCTGGGAAACTTGCAATATGTGAATTCGCTGGCTATCATTGCTCCGCTAAAACTTTTCCACTGTGCCATTATTACATCCTGGGTATCGTGATAACGCTCGCATCGCTCGTCATTAATCATCGTAGCCTTTATTTGGTCTTGTGAATCAAGTTTTCGGTGGCCTTGACACGCTGTGCCCATTCGGTCCAGCTGCCGTCGTAAACCTTTCTGTTTGTCTCGGGGAAGCCGGCCTCGGTCAGTGCAGCATCAATGACACTGGCAGTGACTCCAGTACCACACGAGCTAATGATGGGCTTGAGGGGATCAACACCCTTGGTTCTAAAAATGTCGAGCAGCTCATCTCTCGAAAGAAGTGTTTTGGTCTCGGGATCTAGGAGCTCAGGCAGAGCGACGCTGATGGAGCCGGGGATGTGGCCAGAGGAAAGACCAGGTCTAGGTTCAGGGTCGGCACCACTCCAGCGACTGGGAGATCTGGCATCGAGGATCTGAACACCCTCTCTACCCTCCTTGTTCCAGTCCTTGGCAATCTCCTTGACTTCCTCGAAGGCGGCGACCTTGGAGGGGTCGATCTTGGGCTCGGGGTACTGTGATTCAGGAAGATCATGCTGTTCGCCTTGTTCCACTGGGAAGCCTTCCTCGACCCATAGCTTGTAATTGTTCAAGATGTGGATGCTGGGGTGGCCGAAGACGCGTAGAGTCCAAGCAACGCGAGGAGCACTGAAGATGCCTAGCTCGGCACTGTCATATACAACAATGTTATCGTCGCGACGAATGCCTAATTTGCGCATGGCTTGGGTAAAGACTTGGGGACTTGGCAGCATGTGGGGGTATGGAGAGCTGGTGTCTGAAACTGCATCGAGGTCGAAGAAGCTAGGATGATTCAGTAAGAGCGAGCGATTGGAGAAGGAGGAAAGAGATATGTACCGTGCGCGAGGAATATGTCCCTGCTTGAAGACCTCATATCCAGATCTCTGTTGCGGGTCGTTCGGCATGAACCAACTGGCGCACAAGGGAATGACTCGAGGAGAGGTGGCTAGCTTTGTGGGCGCATTGCCTTTCAAGGCAGCATTGAGCTCAGCAGGCTTGACCAGGTATGACGAGAGGGACATTGCTCGCTGCGAGGACATGGTCTGTGGAGTGGTGTATGAGCGGCGGAAGGTTGAGAAGGTTGAGTTCCTGGCGGATTGGAGCAAAGAGGAGGCCATGGTGCCCCGCTTATGTGGAGACTGCTTCGGATGATGTGATTTTGTGTTTCTCGTTGTATTGTTATGCAGCGTGTGCTCGTCTACAATGCTGGAGAGGGAATGCCGACTTGCAGAGAGAAGCAAGAGTCGCTTCGGTGTGCAAGAGTGAGATGCAGAACGTGGGTCGAGCTCCGTCCTCGGCCTGTCATTCGTCCGTAGAAGCACGTCAGCGCTGATCCTCCAGCGATAAAAGAAGGCGGGGGTGCTTCTTATCGCCGATATCAAAACTCCGGTCCATGCGAAAGCTTGGCCATGTTTGGAAAACAAACCATCGCACACTTGCAACAAGAGACCCTGACGAGCTGTATACAATCCACCAGGAAGGTTTCGTGCGCGCCGCTTCGAGACTCGAGATGAAGGTCAAGATTCTTTCATATCATGCAGTGGCTGCCTGGCGCTGGGACATGCCAGAGGATGATGATTGCGGTATCTGTCGTGTCCAATTCGATGGTACTTGTCCAAAGTGCAAGTTTCCAGGAGACGACTGTCCTATCAGTATGTGTTCATCTGGGATTTGATCGACATGTACCGTTCTGACCACGTTCTAGTCATGGGACAGTGTACACATTCCTTCCACATGGTACGTGAACATACCCACGCTGTTCAAAGAATTATACTGACGTCGACCAAGCATTGTCTTGATACCTGGATCAATCAAGAATCAAGTCAAGGTAGATGTCCCATGTGTAGACAAGGTCAGTACATCTCCGCCGAACTTCCACTCCCGTCAAAGGCTTCACAAGCTGACTCCAGGCAGTCTTCCGTATCAAAGGCACTGTCGACCAGAGCGAAGTTCAAACCGAGCAGACATCAGCTTCTTGATCCTCGAATGACTTTACGAAAGGTTGCTGACCATTTTCCATCAATCGTTGGCAACTCGAACGACGCACATCTTCACATGCATTTTGCCAAGCACGGCTTAGTCAGGGTCTACTGTCAAGACTAACAACAACCCGTGTGGTCTTGCTCTTGTCGATCACGACTGGAGGATCATGTCGACTGCAAACAAACGATATTCGCATAGCTTCTCACAGACCGCCGACACCCCTTCCATTTCTCAACTGGAGCACAACCATGCTACCTCGTCCGCCCGTGCCGATCAGGCAGTAAGCACGTCTGACGGTATGTTTGTTCTAACCTGCGGCATCCACCTGCACTTTCGTTACTGATGCGCCGACAGGTCTTTTTGATGATCCTACATACCCTGCTGTCGCCCCTAATGACCTTCTCCCACTTCCCGACTTCCGCCCATTCTTTACCCTGATCGAAGACCCGGACACTGGCGAACATCATCACCCCTCTGTACATTACATATTCTCAGACGACAATCCCGACTTTGTGACATCTACCATCGTAGAGGGAATAGACCAAGAGCAAGCCGATACGTCTTCGGACCAACCACCCGTCACCAACCGCGAGCGCATGATACTACTTGACATAGCACCAGACGGAAAGACTGTCAGCGAAGCTCAAAGTCTAAGTTCACACTGGCAAATTCTCAAGACTACTGTTGGCCAAGCTCCATCATGGGCAGATGAAGTGTCAAGAAAAGATATACCAGGGCTAATGCTCAACATACAAGGCATGGAAAGCCACAAGCTGAAGGTACAATCAAACCGCCGCAGAAACTCGCAGGAAGATACCATGGCTCGCGTCGAAGCAATGATCGGCGGCTATACCCAATGCCTGACGACCTTGGAAAGACTAGTCAAGAAGGGCGTCTTTCAGGAAGAAGAAGATACTGAGGCGACCCAGACAGAAGCTACCGCAGAGACAGAGGAGGTTCAAAAAGACAAGGACTGATTTATGACAATGCCCAAAGCAAAGGTACTCGGTGTAACAGGTTTTGGTTTTGGTTCTTATGTGATCTATGATGATATGCAAGCAGCAGGTGCGATTGCTACCAAACAATAGGCTCTCCAAATCGATCATAAAATCGTCCGCTATCATCTTTATTCCATTTCCCTACAAGCGGAAGTAAGCCAGCAACACTCTCTTCCGCACTGATAGCGCCTTCTTCTTTGTACTTGACGAGTTTAGACTCTACACGACCTGGGTGGCAAAGTACAAAGACTACCTCAGGCACATCGATACTAAAGCTCTTGATGATGCTGTTCAGTGCGGCTTTACTTGCTCGGTATGCGTAGGCAGACCCTGTGGTGTTGTGTCCGATGCTTCCCATGCGCGAGGACATGATTACAACCTTGCCATTGTGCGCTTGCTTTAGGTTTGGTAGAAGGGAGCGAAGTAGGAGAAAAGTAGCAGCAGCATTCACTTGAAATGTGTGCATGAGAGTTGATAGGTCCATGACATACAAAGTCTCTGCCGCAGCAACGGACTCGGGTTGAGCATTCTCCACGGCAGGAACCAAGCCGCGAATACCCACGCTGTGAATGAAGAGATCAATGGGAGTTTCGCTCAGTAGAATAGCCAGCGAATTGATTGATGCCTCACTCGTCACATCGACAATATGTGACTGTACAGTGGCTGCATGCTGTTGGTACTCGGATGGTTGAACATTCTCCTTGTCGATGGCTATGATGGTGTTGGACTTTTCATTGGCGTAAGCATTTAAGAAGGCGCGTCCTAAGCCAAAGGCAGCACCGGAGATCAGGATTGTTGGCATAATGGATGAAAATGGAGTGGATTGGATTGGATGGCCAGGGTGCGTACAGAGTTAATGTCTGAAACGGCTTGTCTTTGACTCGAAGGCGGGTGGACTCTGGGAGTCTGGGGGGTGGTGGATGCGGCGTTCGGCAGTTTGGTGGGCCGCGCGCGCATTCCTCGACGCACCTTGTCGTCGCTGTCCAACCCCGACTTGTGCTTCTCGAATCGCCTCCAGTCAGACTGCTGCTTTCACATGCGCAAGTCAGGTCGAGATTCCGCTACTTCTGGATTGAACATGGTTCGGTGCCCACTGCAATAATACAGCCGTCACAAATATCTCGCTCGCATACTCGCACTCGCAAATCCGTAGGATCAGTCCTTCCATGACGGCAATAGTCGGATTATGCTCGTCTCGGTCGTCGCATCTTCTTCCCACAAGTCTCTGCTTGCTAGCACAAGCCCTTGAAGCAAAGCGCCCTCGTCCGTTGAACATGCGCCTGTAGCTTGTTGAGTCACAAGATTCTTGTATGCCACATACCACAGACTTTCCGTCGCACCGTCACACTATTGTCAGCACCGTAAGGCTCTCCTCGACGCATATGATTGCTGCCGCCAACACCAACCCCCGTCTGCTTGCGCCTTCCACCTGTTCACTCGCATCCCTGATTTCTATCTTCGCCCACTCACTGCAGTCATCAGTATTCTACCGCCTCCCAGGCGTCACCAAACATGCGCCGCAATCCGCAACGCCCTCGCTCCGGTGAGAGTGTCGTCGCAATTCCTCGTACCCTCGAACCACCTACCAAGAAGATCTTCAACTGCATTGCCGACGATTCTGCTTTGCTCGCAGGCGCTAAAAAGAGCACTCGCGACGGCATCAGAAAATGGATCGCCAACGGTCAAATTAGGCTATTCGTGCCTCTCTACAGTATGCCCGCTACAAGATGATACACTCCAGCCCAGGAACTGACTATCGCAGCTCTCGGCCAAGCCACTCGCCTGAAGGACGGAAACGGTCGCATCAGCAGCGACGCCGAAGATGCTCTGGTTTGGCTCGACGACGCCACCAGTACCTACCCTCACCTCGTCACACTCCAGGGCGGCTTTGAAAAGTTCGAGACATGGGCAGAAGTCGAGAAGTTTGCTTTACCCAAGACACTCTTCTCTGAGGGAGATGTGGAAGATGAAGAGGTGGACCGCCTTTCTGATGACCTTGCCAAGAATACCGAGTCCAAACTTACAGTCCGCGACGCAACCCTTTCCATGAGCTCTGCCGATACCGATTCCCGTTCAGCAACCCCCTCGTCAGTTCACACTGCTCGTAGTTCGGTCAGTGCCGAACCTCCCAAGGAATGTCCTCCAAAGAACCGCGGCCGTACCCATACACCCAAATCATCCACCAAGAAGAACAAGTCTGAGTCTGAGTCTGAGTCGTCCTCTGGAGTTCCTTCGCACTTGCGCCCTCTTTTCAATTATATCTTGTGGCGCATCCACCAGGAATTGGACCCCGTTGCTGCTCTGGAGTCTTTCATCTTCCTGACCGATGACCCGACCAAAACCAAGCTCGCTCAACGTTTCGGTATCCGCACAAAAAGCCTCGCCGACATTCGTTTCGTCGTAGCCAGAGAAGAGCGTGAATTCAAGAATAGACAAGTCGTTCAGCGTAAGGAGATCGAAAGCAACGCCGTGCTCGCTCGTCCCGATGGTCGCGCTGCCACCGCAAACGTTGCAGCCACACCTGTCAAAGAGGAGGACATTGTACGCCCAGAGCTCTTGCCTGTCGACGAAAGACCTGCCCCGGTCAGCGATGATGAGGAAGACGAGGTCTTGCTGAAGCGTCCACCCAAGGCTCCTGCCGCCATGCTTGCTCAACACAAGTCACCGAAGCCTGGAAACAAGGTCATGGACCCTAACCAGTTCTCGCGCGGAGCCCAGACTCCTACTCGTGGTAACGGAAATGCTCGAGGTGGTTCCTTCAGAGGCAACACTCCTCGCGGCCGTGGTGCTGCTTCCTTTGCCCCTGGGCCCTCCAGCAGAAACGTCACCCCAGCAAAGCTTGAGCTCACCCCTACCACCAATGGCAATGGACCTATCGACCCTAACTCGTTCACTCGTCCTTCTGCCAACACTAACAAGTTCAGAGGCGGACGCAGACTTTGGGTCCCCACGTAAATCAAATTGCATGAGCGGTCAATCCGCACACGATGATTTCACATGAAAAACAGTCCTTTTACACAAGGGTGTCTGCCAATGAGAGCTTCCGGACAACGTCTCAACGACTCAGCTAATGTCGACTCGGAGCCAAAGCAGCACACATTCCTGGTATCGGACCATACTTCACAGTTGCGTAGCACGCGTCCTTATGGGTCTCGGAGCGAAAACGGAGTTCACCTTTACTGTCGGCCTTGATTTCCAGCAACAGGAGCAGCACAACACGACACCGCTAGCTTGATTATAGACGAAAGTCTCAGCACAAGAATTCTGACCAATGCGAGAGCTCACGTCTGGCAAGCCTTGTGGAAAAGAATAGTGGGAAACGTGGTTGGGTCGAAGTTGATGAAGCAGATTGCCCAAGGGGAGCGATGGAGGAGGAAAGTTGCGGAGTTAGTGCTTGTATTCCTTAGTGATATTTTTGCGTTTCTTGGGAAGTCATTCTCGCATTGTTGTTCCCCGGAGATATAGCTAGTCAGCCGGAAACATGATGAGAATAGCTTTCGAGGAATTGAACCTACCTACTTTATTGATCTTTATCTTATCAAAGTCACTCGCGACTCTGAAGGTCTGTGCTCGAGCATTTTCACATGCTCTTGGCGTCCGTCATGTTGTTTACCGCGCATCAACAGTCTCGAAACATTAACGTGATCGATCAAACAGCATACCTAGCAATAATCAATGGAGTATAGCCATGCCTCGTGCTGTTAAGCAAGCTGGAACAGCTTCAACTTCAACATCGACGGTCAAGCCGACCTTTAAGATTCCCACAAACAGTCATCTAATCATCACAACACCTGGTGGCATTTTTTCCTGGGATCATGATGGAGTCAAGAAGCTTTTCAGCAGCAGTAAGAAGGGAATTCTTGCAGCAAAAGAAGCAAAAGATGGGAGTCAAATGCTAGCTGTAGCGGACAAGCATGTCGTTGTTTTGCATGATTGCAAAAGAGGACGCGAAGAGAGCTGGGGTTTGAGCGGTAGCGAGGTATTTCCACACAGCACAAGTCCATGTGGTCTCCGAGAATACTGACAAAGCGCTTCCTAGGGCATCGTGAGACTTCTCGAGTACACGCCGGATGCAAATTCTCTATTTCTGAGCACCTCATTGACGGGAGCGATACAACACTACTCCGTCCACGAGTCACGTCAACTCGACTCTGTGTCAAATCATCCTTCTCCCCCGACAGTGCTCGCAGTCTCCACTACGTCTCATCTCATGATTTCTGCTTCCGAGAACCCTACAGTGATCTACCTCCAGAATCTCACCCTCAAGACCGCTATTGTTCAGCTACACCCCTCTGCCAGCAATGCCGCAATTGCGACCGCCAGCTTTCATCCTGAGCGACCCAATGTCTTTCTACTTGCTTTCAAAGATGGAACCGTCGCTGCGTACGATGCGACCAAGATATCTCGACAAAGCGGAGCACGTGTCGATGGCAAATCCTGTCAACCTACCAATGGTCACTCAGGCGAGATTTCTCATTTGTCAAATCTGCACCAAGTTACCAATGTTCGGGGCATATCGGATCCGCCAGATGCTTCAGCTAATACAAACGTCGGAAGCAAAAGCATAGCCATCACAGGCGCAGCGTTTTTGCCTGGCTTCCGCACTCGCGCAATCAGTGTCGGTGCAGATGGAAAGTGCAGGCTTTTTGACTTCGAGGCTGGCGGTAAGAAGATACGAACATGGCATGCACAAGCCCCCGTGACTTCATTGTCAGTCTTGCGCCCCAAAGAGACTGCGAATCCAACAGCCACCAGACTCGGCAAGAGAGCGGTTTCTAAGCCAATCTCTAGCACTACGGGTGCCTCCACTGATATCAATACAATCATCGCTGTAGGAAGAGTCGATGGCCAAGTGCTTCTCTTTGACTCGCTTGGTTTACGACTCGATCAAGTTGTTGTCAATGAACTTGGTGAGAAAGTTATCAGCGTGGAATGGATGAAAGGCCCGAGTCCACACGCTATATCAAGCCCTGTTCGGCCAACTTCTGAAAGGAGAGATGTCAGATGCAACTTGTCCCCCGCTGTTCCCTGGACTGGAAAAGAGACTGGTCCTACTATGCCGGATGTTCTCAAGCTTCCACCTGGCGCTGTCTTTGCTCCGATGCAATCGTTGCCCGCAGTATCGGTGTACATCTCCGAGGACGAAGAAGTGTCGACAGTCAGACACACGCCAGCTGCGAATGTGGAAATACGCTCGCCAGTCGTCGAGACTACTTATCTGGACCTTTTCTCTCCGGTCAAGAAGGTCTCACCTGCTCATAGGCCTCAGAGAAGTCCTGTATCATCACCACATCTTCGTCGCTCACGAGTCTCAAGCCAGACATTTATCAGATCGAGTAGCCCAGAGCCTGTTCCCACAGATCTAGATCATACGCAAAGGCCTCTCGAGACACCCAAACAACTATCGATACATCCTTTGGACACAACGATTGTACCAAGACTGAGATCACCTCACGGAGCTAAGCCACCTGCATCCGCTCGACGTGGGCCCAGATCAGCGCGCAAACAGGGTCATGGTCGCCCTGTCGGAAGAAATGGACAGCTTCTCGCTGACCTGCGGAGACTTGACGCGGGCAACTCCCATCAAGCGAAGAAAAGCGGCGGCACTGCTCTTTTCGCTCCATACATGAACCGTACTGGAATCTCCGATCTACCACGAGTGCAAGCGCAGTCACCGCCCCAAGACGATGCATCTGTCCTCCAGAATAATCGGCACTATGAGCGTAAACCTGGACATCGCCATCACGAGCCGACACATCCAAGCCCAAAGATTCGCTTCGAGTCTGAGAGTCATTCATCAGACCGTGATATCTGGATGTCTGCTGGGTCATCTGAGGATGAATGTAATCAGCGAAAAGACAACAAGCGTACGCACTACCATGCTCGTCAAAGACAAATTGGACAACCCCATCCAGAGATACCCCTCACGCACGGAAGTTCGAAGCCTCAACGTGAACCCTTCGTACCAATATTGCGACCTGAGCTGGCTGCGAACATTGCGACAATTTCCCCACAGCCGCATAATGCAAGCAAGGAAGCAGCAGTGCTTTCAATGTCTGAAGAAGCCATGTACAGTGCTGTATCGCACATCTCGAACATCGATGGAGAGTTCGTGCCTGCTTCAAGGGATGTACAAAACCTCTTCCCTCGTGGATCATCAGTTCACTCAACGTCGCCGTCTCGTCGTCAATCTCCTAAAAGGTCACCGCAAAGACAAGTTCGTGTCTGGAACGATGAAGCACCAAGCTCCAAGCCGGCAACAACCGCAATACAGCGCGCAAAACTGGTAAATCTGCAGTCGAACAAGATTGTGAAACAGTCGCAACGCGAAACTGTGGCCAAAGAAGCTGCAGCTGTTCTAATGAGTCCGAAGGTTGTGCAGAAGGTCAAGACTCTGCCGCCTTTGCCTTCGGGCGCTATCCTATCACAGGGTCAAGGTTGCTCTTGTGTCAATGACGATTGCCACGGCTGCTTGGAGTTAGGGAGCAGAGTTCGCAGCTTGGAGGACGAAGTGGCGAGGCTCAAAGCTGAAGTTCTGGGACTTAGAAGTGCTCTCAGGAGGACCGGCGTATCTAGTCGGGTTGTCGAAAGGAAGAGGTGATGTTCTTAGGCTTTGTTTTGTTTCCTGCTTATTTCTAGATACCCCTTTACGCGTTTTACACTTCGCTACTGTAACCATGACTTTACCTGTTGCTAATGAGATGTTCAAGTGTAGATATAGATATCATTTATTTCTGACTAACATAACTCCGGGCATGCTGACCTCACGTTTATGAGTATATCAAATGAGCGTACTCCTTCGTGGCTGATGTTTCGACCTTCACACTCTCAAACAGAGGCATAGTATCTGCACATGCTGTCATATGCTACCTAATAAGTGCAATCATGTGCTGTACTCTCACGAGCGCCACTTTCACGCTCATACCCAGGTTGTGGCTTCCCTTCCGGTAACATGCAGCGCAAACGACAGACAGCGCTTATGACGTTTCGTTTCGACGCCCAGCAAACACTCGACAGCACTTTGATCGCTCTTGCTGCAACCTCAACTTACCTACTGATTTCATCTCGACAGCTCGCTCTCATCTTTCCTCTCTATTCACACGACTATCATCACAACGACAACACCTGAGCTTTCACCCGATAGCCATTGATTCCATCATCAATTAATCCTTCCTACTACCTCCGAACTATTCATCAGTATATGCACTGTTACCGACAATGACATCAACATCATCGCCACCGCCCTACACGGCACAACCCACCATCACCGTTGCTCAGAAGCTCGAGCTGGTGCAGGCTGAGCTGGAAGTAGCCAAACTCCGACTTCGCAAACAGGCTGGAGAACGACAGGGAAAACAAAGAGTTGCTTCCTCTCGGAGGGCGGTCCTGCAGAGACTTGTTCCCAGAGTAGGATTCCATACCAGGTTGTCGATTGATACACATACTGACACCGGACGTGGTGTAGGTCGTCAAGCAAGCCTTGAGTCCACCCCTTGAGCAGACATCCAGTCCCGTTCCGGAAATACCCGCCCCGCTGGACCATCGCAGAATTGCCTGGAACATGATCTTGAGTGAGGAACACCCTCCCAGTGGCTCCGCATTGGCATCTCTGAAGAAGGTGAGATTACACATGCGACACGTCTCATGCAGTCGTCACTGACTTTCTCTGTTAGATGATGCTCCGTGATCTCTCAATGGAGACTCATCACAGCGGAAAGATGCTCTTGCTGCGTACCATCACCGCGTCATCAATGCATAGTTCGATGCAGACAGCCTATGCCGTCGAGGACGAGCGCGGCGACATTGAACTCCTCACGATCCATGACTTTGCTGTCACCACTCACCCGTCCAAGGCGATACAGAATGGCACCTTCTTCGTGGTCAAGGAACCTTTCTACAGATCGGTTCTGGACGAAGACTGTGTACTGTGTGTCGATCATCCCTCGGACATCGTCTTCCTAGACGCCGACAGCCCGATACTCCCCGATGCCTGGAGGTCCGAAGTCATCGATAGATCGAGTGTCGAATGGAAGCAAGCCGGCAATCATGCCTTGCAAGATCAACAGTTTGTTGAAGCCGAAAGATGGTTAGATTCCCCTCTGCATCTGACATCGACCCCTGCTGACACTTTGTGAAGTTACAGCAGAGCTCTCTCCGCCTTGTCTGCTGCCCAAGCAGACGACTTTGCTAGAGGCATCATTCATCGCAACAGGGCACAGGCTCGACTCTGCCTCCATCGTCACGACGGAGCCTACAGCGATGCACTTGCGGGCGTGAGAGTACTTTCCAAGCAGCCTGATCCCCTTGCAGAGATACAAAACGTCAGAGCCCTTTACCGAGCAGGCCGTGCTGCTTACGAGCTTGGTGCATTCGACAACGCCCTCTCAGCATACAAGTCCATTACTGCCATCTCACCTTTCAACGAGGACTGCTTGAGAGAACTCAAGCGAACACAGTCTCGCATTGTTGAACAGACAACAGGTGTCAACATTTGGAAAGCAACCGGCCCTTCGGCTCATGGAACCAAGGTGGACCATGCCGACTTTCTGCGCAGGACCGAAGCTCGCCAGACAGCCCACCACGGCCGAGGTTTATTCGCTGTCGAGGCCATTCCATGCGGCGACATTGTTCTCTCCGAGAAGGCATTAGCATTCGTGCCGTCACCGGTTGACCCTAAGACCTTCAACCTCGTCATTCCGCCGGGTGCTACCAGAGGCACGTTTGGTACACAGATCGACATATGGACAGAGGTTATCCAGAGAATAGTTGCCGATCCAAGCATTGCTCCAAAGGTACTGAGTCTATACGCTGGTCCAAACTATCCTCCACTCGAGAACCTCAATCTTCCCATCGTGGACGGATCACCTGTTCTCGACATCTTTCGTATCGAGAACATCATCGAATACAACTCCTTCGGATATGGTCATGATCCTGAGCTCACCAGCTTTGGCAATGCTGCTCTTACTACTCCAGGTCTCAATAACATGGACGGATCGATGGGACTCTGGGTACACTGCTCTGCAATGAATCATTCCTGTCTGTTCAATGCCGAGCACAGTTTCATTGGCGACATGATCATTTTCCGCGCAACCCGCGATATTGCAAAGGATGAGGAGATCACCACACTTTACAAGGAAATCAATGCCGACTACGACATTCGTGATGCTGCACTTCGCACTTGGGGCTTCAGCTGTGATTGCAAGCTCTGTGAAGCAGACAGAACATGTCCAGAGACACCCACTCGCAAGCATCTGATGGAGCAAACCAGGGATCTTCTTCTGCAGCTTCCTTTGATCAAGGCTCTCGTCGAACCACGCACTGCAGTGATGATGTTCGAAGACCTTTTGGTGAAGATCGAAAAGACTTATCCAGAAGAGTACTACCACAACCTGCCCCGTCTGGGCTTGATCACCCTACACCGCTACTGTGCATTCGCATATGCACGCGCCGAGCCTGAGAAGTCAATTGAGCACGCTCTCGCATGTGTCGAAGCTCATGGATACAAATTCACCATGACGGACGACAACTTTGAAATCGACCGTACCAACGCAATGTCCGCTCCTCAGGTTGTTGATCAACTGATGAACGTCAGCAGATACAAGGCCATGAAAGGTCAGACAATCTTGGCAGGCAAGATCAGGGAATTGGCATTGCAGATTTACATCATCGTCAACGGAGAGCCTTCTGGCTTCCAGACTAGATACGGCAAAGCTTGATGCCGTGAGAGCGGTTAGAGATTGGAATGACATTTGGAGGGAATTAAGTCGATTGGCGACTGACTTTTGGATTGCGAGGAGGATATTTGGTAACGACACCTAACAGGATTTATAATTAATCAGATGACCTATGATGCGGAATAAACCCCTATGAAGAACGCCTTCGCTATGCTCCGATGTGCTTGTGATGTGATTGTAGTCCAATAGAGAAAGAGCCAGAACGATAAAAGAAGACTAAACAAATGACATGGTCGACATCTCCCTGATAGTAGCATCATCCAAGACATTGCCTTCTGCTGTCAGCGCAGCTCTACGCTCCTCATCCGCCGTACTTCTCTCTTCCCAACTTCCCGCAACACTTCTTCCTTCAGAGCCCTGTGCAGCGACAGCTGGAGGCACGCCGTTCCTCGTAACTTCCACACCACCTCCCGAATTAAACGTGACGCCGGTGACAGGCAGACCCGGTGCGAGGAAAGAGTGCCAAACCGTGGGTGCTTGCAGGACGTATTGCATCATACTAACACGGAAACGATTACGATAGTCTTTCGGCGAAGTAATAGTCGGTTTATTCTTTCCACGATCCTTGATCCACGATTCGAGTTTCTTGTCCCAAGTGTATGTTCTGATGCAATCTGTGGCAATCGGTTCATGTTAGCATCGACATCAGAGTAAGAGGGGGGTTAGCAGGAGATCAACATACCGATAATACCAACCACCAGCTGTTTCTTTTCGTCATCGAATCCGGCCATCAAAGAATAGTCCATGACATTCTGTCTGCAAAGCCACATTGTATCGTTCCAAACACTCGCCTTGAGGAGTTTTCTAGCATGCTCGCGGACGAAGAGGGGTTTTTCGAAGATCGTCTCGACCAAGTTTTCATCGAGAAGCACTTCGTCTGGTAGACCAGTACTTTCGATCTTGCGGTTGCGCATACTTCCCTTCAAGTCGAACTTCCTGGTAGGGTTGCGGTTGTAAAAAAGATTTTCCATGACGAGAAGGTATGAAGAGAATTCAACACCGTTGTTTGGGTTGCGAAGCTCGACTTGGAAGAGCCCGAACATTTTCGCAATTACAGAAGGAACGCCATGGAACAGACTTTGCGCGCAGAAGGCGAAATAGTCAGGAGCGAACTTGGTGAAAGCTTTGAGCTCAACTTCCTGCAGAGACTTGATGACGAAGCGATCGTCCAGAGTTTTTAGGAAGAGTGATTTCGTCTTGCCGCCTTTCGAATCCCACTTGGCGCATCGTGACAGCGATTCGACGAAGCGTTCACTGACGCCGCATTTTCTTCTCAAGGCATCGAAAGATTCGGCGTAGAAGATTTTGCAGGTCGCGCGGACGGTGTTGTGACTGAAGCTGTATTTCATGTGCGTGCCTGTTTCACTAATCAAGCTCGCCTCGATGGCTGATTGTTGGCTGGCATCATTACTACTGATGTCTGCTGCGAAATTGAAGCTCGATTGTGATTCAGTGTGGCCGTGATGACCGTGACCGTTGCTCCTGGGATTGCCACGGAACTCGCGCAGCTTGGCCATGTAATCTGCAGAAGATAGGGCAAGAGCGATCACTGAGGCAGGCTCGTCTTCTCGTACGATAATGTCACTATCATCAAATACATGCTCATTGGTGTGCAGAGGATAGTCAAGCGCTTTCCAGCCTGATGCTGAACGTTCAGACCAAAAGCTTGTGAGCATCTTCATCAAAGAATTCTTCTCATGCTTTGGCAGTGTGAGCTCAAGATGTGAGTCAACGTCATGAGGAGATGCAATAGAACCAGTGCCTGAGATTGATCCAGCCTCAGACATATCTGGCCTCAAAGGCATATGCATCTCATTATCGGTCGTATCGCCTTCAGCATCGGTGTCAGTTTGACCAGTCGTCGACTCCGCCATTTCATTGTCCGTGGCGTCATCCGTGTCATGTGGCTCTTCGGCGGTCTCCTGATTCGAGTCAGGGATATCTTCCATCTGTGGCTCTGACGTCTCATCGGTTGACGTCTGATGCGGCTCGGGGGCTTCGGCCTCGGTCTTCTCACCGACAGCTTCACGAGCATCTCGGTAGACTTCGACGACAGGTTTGCTACTAGCCAGGGGGTTGGCGCGAACCTGTCTTCGTCGAGCTGCTCGCTGTTTGCGTTCGCGTAGTCTTTCCTTTTCGAACTCGCGAGAGAGTTGCTCGAAGTGTTTTGCCAACGCAGAGACACGAGTGGTTGTATCAAACGCTTTGCTTGGGACCGATCTTGGTATCAGAGATGGTTGAGTTCTTCCATTCTTCGAGTATCCACCACCCAGACGATCGCTCAAGCGTAGCTCAATAGACTTGGCTAGATCCTTGTTCTGGTGTTTGCCAGGGGTAGGTGTTGTGGTACCAGAACTTTCACCACTGGCGACTGCATGAATTGTGGGCATCTCTGGAGTGGAGTCGACATTCCTCTTTGGGATACCATCGGGTTGAGACTGGGTTCGTCCAAGTGGTGGAGATATGGGACCTCGAGTGCGGACGAGACGTGGAATTCTTGACTCTGGCATACCTGCATCAGGACCAGTCGCAGCAGAACGCATTTGTTCAATACGTTCAAGTATGCTAGAGTTGAGTGGCTTTGGTTCGGTCACGAATGCCTCGGGCGACTTCGACTCTGGTGTGTCGCCTTCAAATGGACCACTCTCAGCTCTTGGAGTTTCTTGATCTGCTGGAGGTTCGGAAAAGGCTGAAGGAATGGCAAGATCAAGATGCTTGACATCCTCTCTCTCGACAGCTTGCTCAATTTCGCTGGGTGACAATTGCTTGGAGAGAATGAGGGCGTCTGGAACTTCCATGTTTACCGGTCCTGCCTCGTGTAGCTTTTTCATTTCGCCATTTGGCTCCGAATCTGGTTGAGAATGGCCGTGCTCCTCGACGACAGAGGTCAGCATGTGTTGTGCTTTTTCTGATTGGAGGTCTTCGTCAGTAAGACCCATCCCAGAGTGTGGCCTTTCCTTCATCTCCATGCCTTCGTCAGCGTCACTCAAATCATGATGTGAAGTTCCAGTGGCCTCCCCTCGGTCGAGGAACAATTTCTTCAACTGGAGTGTAGCCAATCTACGGATATCGTTCTCGGATGGGAAGAACTTGGCTTCAAAATCAGTAAACTCGTCGTCCCACCACAGTGCCTTCTCGTCCATCATCCGAACTGCTCTGTTAAGCGGAATAATTTCGTAGAACTTTGAAGCCATGTACTTGTCTTGGAGCTTCTGTAAAAGCGCCTCATGATCCGTGTCCACTTTCTGTGCGAGTTTCTCTAGAGTCGCTGCCGCGTCAGCTTGCTTCTCAGGTGCAACTGTGGAAAGGTTGATCGAGTTTAGACGGCCCCTGACAGATGCGATGAAAGCCGTGAGACGTGTCTGGAAGTGCATGAAGAGCTGGTTCTTGAGTTCTAACCCTGCAGTAACCTCCCAGTTGATAGTCGGTGTAGGTACCATGACCTCGTAAAGATCGACATTGTCCCATTGGATCCGAACAGCAAGACCTTGGAATGCGAAACATCTCACAAAGTCTTTGTGGATGTCATGAGGACAGACGCCTGCTCGTGGCTTCAAAGGCGTACTCCAAAAGCTGAGTTCAAGATATTTGCCGAACGAGTATTTCCATGTATTGTCAGACATTGGGATCCATGTGGTCTCTTGTTGGCATATCTTGCAAGTAGACCACATGAGGATTGTGTTGTGAAGGTTCTGGAATTTCGATGGGAAGCGCTTGACCGAGACACTGATTTGGCCAGTACCATGAACATATTGTCGATGATGATCAAACATTCTATGACTGCATTGTTTACACGCAGTGGCTGCGGTAGCGCAGGTCTCTTCGACGAACTGCCCAAGTGTGAGGTCTTCTTCCAATCCTAGTTCGGCATTACCCCAACCAGCATAGAAGGAGAGACCTAGAACCTCGGGACCGGCACAGGGGAAGGATAAAGCGTTGCTAACGAGCGAGTGAAGGACAAAGATGTTCTGATGACTGAATGGGTTAAAGGGGTTGTTGTTGCTGATAGAGAAGAAGGACTCCCATTGCCGTTTCTTGATGCCGTACTCGTGGAGGGCCATCTGATATTGTGCTTCGTGGATGTCTCGAAGAAATGATCGGACGGGCTTGGTCTGATTGGCAGGCACAGCTTCTGAGATCATGTCAGGGACGACCATTTTGAACTTCTCCATCTGAGCAATGTCCTCTTGTCTGTCTTCGCTAGCCTTCTCATTACGGTCTGTCTCTAGTTCAAATGCATCGTATCGATCTCGTAATCGTTTGGTCTGTTCAACTTTTCGTTCTTGATCTTGGACTTTGGCGAGGAGGATAGGTTCGGGGAATTTGACGAATGGCGACGATGATATCAGTCGAGTCCTTGCTGTCTCTATGAGCTCTCTATACTGGGACGGCATGGACTCGTCATCAATATCTTCTTGCGCGGTGACAGTAGGCTCAGGTACGACATGTCTAGCAGCATCGACAAGGTGATTCAACGCGTTAGGTTTGTTTTCGGATTGATCAACTTCGGGGTTGGCCTCTAATTCCGGTACAGTGATTTCGTATCCGTCATGCAATTGAGTTGTAGGTGTGACTGGTGCATGAACGATGTCGGCTGTTTTAGTAGCTGCAATGTTGATGTTTGGAGGGGTAGACTTGGCAGTGCTGATTGAGGAAGGAATCAAAACGAATTCGTCCCGCATTAAGCAAGTTTCGAGCTTGAGATTGTAGACAACGTAGCACATGAATTCTGTGATCCGTTTAATCTGACGAAGAACTTCCATCTCTGCTCCGCGCAGAACGATGGTGCAGCCGAGCTCAGGCGGACAACCAGAAATCCAGATGAAAGTCTTTCTAGTCTTGCCATGAACGTATGTTTTCACGTCGAAATTGGAGCAGTGTCCCAATCCAGCAGGGTCGATCGAAAGCTTGTCCATCGACTTGATTACCTCTGTCTCCGTCATGCGAGCGACAGCAGCAAGGACAGATTCTTTGATATTGTAAACAACGGTGATGCCTGCCCTTTCGAGCATATTTAGAGCAATGCCAGACACATTGCGTTGTACTAGCAAAATCTGTGGCTTCAATGCTGCTATACGACCCACAAGATTGGAGAGATACTCTTTTTCCTGGGCGATGACAGGCTGCAAGCTCAAGTAATGAGTGTTATGTCGAGCGTATTCAATGGCGAATGATATTATCGCGATACGAGGGCGTACAAAGCTTCGTCGCATGTCTTTGAGAGCAATGTTTTTGCTGAAAACAACTCCAGACACGTATGAGGTATCACCAGGCTTGCCACCAGGTACTTTCTTGATCTTGATATAGTTCCTAATGTCCATGTCGTCGCCATTCTGAACATCAGGATCTACATCATTAGGACACTGCAGCAGAATAGGCATCAAAGCCTTTTGCCAATGCCTGCGTCTAGGAATCTCTGATTCTTTGAGCAGCTGAGTCAGAAGACGTTCAACGTGCTGCAGACTAGCTCTGTTGAGTTCGATGGCAGGTGCGTTCGAACCGTGCATACCAGAGCTTCGTTTGACCTGTGCCTGGTCTGCTAGTATAGGCTTGAAGATCTCGTAAGCCGAAGTCTCATTCGCGCCGACCTCGTAAGTTTTCATCATGTTTTGACTACGACTTCGTCGCGGAGATGGACGCGATACACCAATACTTCCAATACTCGGATTGCGCGTCTTTCGCGATTTTGAGAGATGTTTGTGAACAGCCATCAGATGCTCTAGGTCACGAGAGGCACGTAAACTATGACCTCCAACACTTCTATCGCCCCTTCGCGAACGACCTTTCTTGACAGCCGAAGACAACAAACCAGCGAATCCAGGCCGTTCGTTGTCAAGTGAGGAAGGGCCAGGAATGTCACTGATAGTGGCATATAGGCTCGATTGGTCGTCTACATCAGAAGCATCATCGGATAGGTATGGAGCTAGATCAGGATCGATGATGTTGTCGTTATGGAAGGCGGTAAAGGGTGGTTTCCGCCGCGTGTCAGCGATGTTCTGATAGAATGGTCCTCGTTCCTCCGCAGGGGTCTTGAGTGGACGCACAGATTGATGGCGAGAGTGATGGCGCTTGTGGCTAGAAGAATGTGGTCTTCCGGTCATAGATTTCAATGATCGAGACGAACTTGGTCGTGCTAGCGTAGGCTGCGTGTCAAACTCAATGACAGCAGATCTTCTCTTGGCTTCTCTGTTTCTCCTTGAGACAGGGATACCAATTGATGGTGTTGCTAGAGCTGGATCGTTTGGCTTGAAGACGTCTTGATCTTGTGAATGAGATGCGGATATTGGGGACTTGACGGGCTCGTCTGAGTCGGAAAATACCGTCGAATCATCGTCGCTGCCATAAATCATAGCGTCGCATGGCTTGCATAACCTGAGTGTGCCCGATTGACCAAATGGCTTTCCTGGAACAGTTACTGTACATTTTGCGTCAAAGATCTGACCGCAAGTTCTGCAATGGTGCTTTCTGCGGAAAGTTGAAAAGGGATCACCACAGTAGAAGCAATCACGGGCATTTTCATCTTTCATCCAGAACTCCTTGCTGATAACCCGGCGCTTGAGATGAGCAGGTATGGTCGTAGATCTTTTTTCCAATGTTTCAAGCGACTGGGCATCCCTTTGCGGCGCCCGACGATTCTGCATGTTCCCGTTGAAGTTGGGTTGCACATCAGGCATGGGCGTACTAGGCTTGGTACCTAACACTGAAGACGTGTCAAGAACACCGTCAACCACAGATGCTTGCGATATCCTTAGACCGGGTAAATGTGAAACAGAGACGCGAAGTGGAGGACGCTCATGCTGAGAGTGACTTCTAGTTCTCGAAGAAGCATCGCTGTCGAATCTATCGGCAGAAGGAGCCATACTGGATGGGCTATCCGTCCTCTCGGGTTGTATCATGATCGTCGGACGCTCAGTCCGGGCTCCCATGAACGGAGCATCTGACTGTGACAGACGCTTGCCATCGTGGTTTTGCGAAGGTCTGCTGTTTTCCAGGTTGACCGAAGAGCGTTTTCCTTCAATGTTTTGCGACAGACGCTTTCCATCCATGTTCTGCGACAAGCGTTTGCTTTCGGCCGAATGCTGTGCTTGATTGCTTTCGGAATGACGAGGTTGGCCGGGTGGAGAGGCGCGTCTTGCAGAAGGGGAGGACGCGGCTGTGTGCAAGGCAGAGCGAGACAAGTCACGAGAGCCAGGACGAGAATGAACAGCAGAAGAAGGTATTGAATGAGTCGGGGCGAAGTCTGTCTCTGCTATGGCAGCACTTGCATCGCTAGGACGCGAGACGTGATTTGAGCGGAAGAGTGTAGGCGACTCTAGCTTCGAGAAGCTTCTCAGAGATGCGGTATCCGGGACATTGAAGCTGCCGCGACTGGATGGACGTATCGAGACATCTGAAGCAGGCGACGATGCTCCAACACTCTGCCTGAGACGCGAGTACAGACCGCTTATGCGGCCACTGACCAAGTCCTTTGGACCTGGAACGCGTGGGCTACTGGTGCGACTTCGCTCAAAGTCGCTGAATGAAGTCAGAGTGTCTGAGCGTGAGGCGGTGGTATGAATATGGTCCAGCTCTTTCTGCAAGGCCTCCTTGTCCACGGTGGGCGAGTTGAGCGACGACAGCGAGGCCCGCCTCGAAGTCGGTGACGAATTCATCTTGCCTACGGTGGGCATCTCAGGGCGCTCAGCTGGTGGGTCGAGATTGTAGGGGCATCGTTTGCTGTTGTGTCGTCCTGCTGTCTGCTCGATGGACGAAAGGTAGGCTGCTTTTGAGGGGGGATGTCGACACTATGCTTGACTTTGTCTCGTAGGTATGTGTCAGGTGATGGTATTTATTCGTATAGTCGATAAGTGGAGGCTCGGACGGGCCTTGTTCCCTAGCGATGTCGCACACGTGTATTGGTATGTGTAAATGTTCATGGGAGACGGATATATTATGACGCCGATCGGGAGTGGCTGCGGAGTTGATCTGGCGTCGTCCTCGTGCACCTGCCTAAACTTGCCGACTTGCTCGCTTTGACCCGCCAAACCTGCCTCTCTCGGCTAAGCTTGCTCTCTTGCACCTTCCTCAATTTCTGCTTCTCATCGCGTCTCCCAACTGACCCCGCGTCACCTACGCGCGCTTAGGTGGAAAGCCAACCTGGAACCCACTCCAACGAGTCCATCGACATCAGATTTATCCTTCATCAACAATGGCGTCTAGCTGGCTGGACCGTGTTGTTGCCGATCATCTTGGTGAAGCCCTGGCCTGGCGAAACACAAAGCGAAATGTCAAGACTGAACCTGGTACCGAGCCTAAGCAGCATCATCAATATACGGATAATGGTAGCAGCTTGAAAGTTCGAGTTTCCATACCGTCTGCCGTACTGCAAGTACTCAAGGTAAATTTTTGTGTTCGACGTCGTTGCTTCCATACCACCTCTCGATTACTAACAGACTTATTCTCAGGTCCAAGGTCAAATTCTCACCCTCACCGATGGTGTCGTCTCTATTCAAGCAAGAGTGTCCAGTAACACGAGCCAGAGATTCGTGAATCAGCACTCGGCTCCAATTTCTTCCATTCTGAACAAGTCTATCACTGTCAGTTCCTGCGACATCACTGCCACACATCTGGGTCCTCCAGCCTCTCGCGTACAGCTGATCGTTCTTGGCTTTGCCATTTCTCCCGCTTCCCTGGATTTGTCTGATGTCAGTACCGTCACGCCTATTCACCAATTTTCAGCTGTACGGGATTTCTTGCAACGACTACATCAGCTATCAAATCCACCTGCAGAGCGCGCAGCTCCAACTCCAGCTCCGAGACCAGCACTTGTGCCGACGGAGGAAAGTCCAGATGTGGAAATGAATGACGGTACAGCGGAATCTGCAGAGAAGGTCAACCCAATGAAACGTCCTCACTCTTCTCCAACTCGGTCAAGTTCTCATCGTTCAGTAAGGCCTCGCATCCATGAAGGTGACGACGATGTTATGATTCAGAAAGGCGTGAATCTGCAGCAGCCTGTACAGGCCTCTGCAAACAGTGTGCATCATGGCGACCTATTACGAAATCTCTTGTCGAGGAATAGAGTCCCTTCTACGGGGAGGGCCTCAGCAAGCACTGCAATTGAGCAAGCCTTGCGGCTCGGTACCGGCATGTCAGAACAAATGGGCCCGCCTCCAGTGCCAGCTGCTAAGACTAAGAACGTTCAAACTCAAGCGCGATCACCGTCACAATCGCAATCATTATCTCAGGATTTCCAATCTCAGATTCCTATGCCTGAGCCTGCTGCTCCGGAACCTGTCATCTCTGACACTGGATCTCAAGGTGTCCCTGGCGAGGCTGCGAGCCAGAAGGATGCAGATGTTAATACCTCCAAACTTGGTCTACCGAACAATACCCCAACATCTGCTCAGCCGGAACTGGTCGAAGTTTCACAATCGTCACTGCCTAAAGGTGATTTGCCTCCACAGTCACAGCCTACTCAAATCTCGTCGGCATCTGTGACTACCTCCAGTTCTCATCTGCTAGAAGATCCGTCGTCCAGCATACAACGACCAATGCACAGAGCTCCACCACCTCTACTCATCAAATATGCAAGTCGACCGATTCCAGAAAACCAGAGGAGAATCTTGGACAAGGTGACCTCTTGGTGGCCACCAAGGCCGGGCACTACTTTCCCTCATCCTAACATTCCCATCGAAATAATTCAAGAGATGGAGGAATATGCAGAGCAGCGTGCTGCCAGGAAGAAGGCAAAAGCACGCGAGAAAGAAATTGAGGAAGAGAATGGAAGGACAAGGGAAAGAGAGAGGGAAAGGGAAAAGGAGTTACTGGCGGCTGCTCCTCTCCTAACTCAGACCACGCAAAGCAGTTTACTTCCATGGAGCTCATCTCCACCTGAACCTGGTCCTTCTCGACATCGTATGCAGACGCATCGCCGCTCAACGAATTTGCAAATGCCTCTACCTCCGGACAGCAGCGCGGAAGATCCAATGCAGGTCGATGAACCAGAGGAAGAGATTCCATCAAGTCCACCTTCGGGCTCTGTGTCCGCTGGTAGTGATGATCCAGGTGCCGATGAACCGTTGGAGACCATGCCGAGACTGAACCCTCGACAGCTTCCCGAATATCCTTTGTCATCGCCTGAGGAGAGTTCTTCCGGGAAAGATCCTGAACTTCGTCCTGACAACTCCCAGCCAACGAGAGTTCTTCAAGAAAGCACGAGAGTTCAGATTCAGGAGCGAAAGTACTCTCCTACTCCAGATGAAGATGTTTCGAAACCAGAGGTGCAAGCGGAACATTCGGTTTCTCACGATCGACCACAAGCCCCTGTACTCATCGACACAGAAGATGATATGGTGGTGGATGAGCAACTAAAGATCAATGCCGACAACGTCTCCGAAGATCCGTCTCAAGTCGGAGTTGATAAAATCATGGAAGACGTGCTGCAGGTTGAAAATGACAAGATCATGAAAGATCAGGCGCAAGTCAATGTTGGTCAAAGTAGAGAAGACAAGCCACAGGTCCAAGTTGCAGCGTCTCCACAACCGCATTCAAGATCGGAGTCACGACAGCGTCGGCGGCGAAACTGGGGCCTCGAGGAATCGGGATTCGTTGAAACCGTTGAACAAAGGCAAGCTCGTAAACGTGAGATCCGGGAGAGATTCAGACAGGACCAACAGAACGAGAGTGCTCACGAGACCACGCCAATACCGCAGATTGAGCAGCAAATCAAGGGCATGGTCCAAAAGGAACCAGAGGTATCCGCTCCAGTGCAAGAGCCCGAAGCTGATCAGATGGAAGTCGATCAGCCATTGATTGGGCCATCCAAATCAGCCGACCCTACTATTGCTAAGAGGGCCAATATCATCGAACAGTGGCGCCAACGGAGTGACCAGCAAGGAGGTCCCACAGAAGCAGGAGCACCAGATGCTCTGGTCGTTGAAACGAACGTTTCTGAGCCTGCCATTGCTGAGACTGAGCCTGAGCCTGAGCCTGCTCTTTCTGAACCCACCGTCTTGGTATCTGTCGATGACGGTCCTGTTATTACTGCATCTGCTGGCCACGGAACCGCTCCTTCTGAACATGCTGCGTTTGACCCCGTTGTTTCTGACGTCCCTGACGTTGGCTCAGCAGTGCAGAATATGCCTCGCCAAGAGCCATTCAGCAATGATCGCATGCAATTCTCATACCAGTCAACAGAGTCAGATTTGCCTCCTTTCAGGGACAGCCAAGTTCGCAATGCAGAGCTTCAGCCACGAACTGAACAACAACGACCACTTCCTTTGTTAAGAGCTCCAAAACCGCCAACTTACAAGGCCCAGCAAGAAGCATCTCCAGAGTTACGCCTTCATAATCGCAAGGGCATAGCGAAGGGCAAATTCCGTGAGCGATCAAGGGCGCTGTGGGTTGGATCACTTCCTGCGGAGATCAACAACAAACAAGTCATGGAGATGTTCGCAGAGTTCAACCCCGTCTCGGTAGCCGCAATGAACAAGTCTGCTTTCGTCAATTTTTCCGATGTTGAGACTGCGTGCAAAGCATTGGAATTTACGAATGGATCAATCTTACAGAATAAGTCGGTTGTTTGCAACTTTACCGCTCCCTATGAGTACTCCGACAATTCTGTTACAAGCCCTGCTGTCTCTCACAACCCGCGTTTACCAGCCCGGCTCCCAGAACATGATCTTCGACCCTCATCCGGCACCAGACATTCTAGACACGATGACGCAGTCCTCTTGTCGCTCACTGTTGAAGACTTGTTTCACGAATTTGTGAAGAAGCGGAAATTCACAGGCAATAGAAAGGCTTTTGAGAATTTGTGCAAGAAACTTCTTGATTCTTCCACGACAATCCCACTGGCGCAATGGGATAACTATGTTGTTCTGCAACCGGCTGTGTACATGCCATATGTCAGCGAACGCGTCACTGACGGTGAATTATTCGACGACTATGACACATACTGGAAAGAACATCTTCAAGAAACTCCACCAGACCTGATCCCTGTATTGACCCCAGCCCGATTGGAGGCCGCTTTCAACAATGTATCGGCACCTCAATCGCCAGCCAGTAGACCAAATACGCCCATATCTCCGCAGACTGTGTCTGGTGCGGGCCGACCTCGACCATCACCCGCTCGACCACCACCCGCTAGACCATCACCTACTAGACCATTACCCGCTCGACCATTACCTGCTCGACGAACACCATCTTCAGCTTCCGCTCTCACTCCCACGCCTCGAAAAGCCCCTGTTGCGGAGGATCTACGACGATCTGTCGTAGAACGTAGTGCTCAAACCATGATCAGCAGGCCACAAAGTACTATACCGGCAGCGTCACATGAGATTCTGGACATGCCAGAGCCTAGAAGGGCGTCCGTATGGTTGGCAAACACCGTCTCTCACAAGGCGGGATTCAAAGTCGTCCAGTCAGATCTTTACGGCATATACAAGGAAACCTTCAAATCTTGCGAGGTACAGCCATTGAATGGTAAAGTGTTTTCGGACCTTGTGCTCTCCACTTTCCCGGTGCTTAAGACCACAAAGGATACTAATGAAAAGGGTGAACACACCTTCTACTTCGACCAACTCTGGTTCCAACAATCAATCCAGCCAACACATGTATCAAACTCATCCGATGCCAATACACCAGGATTCAGAATCAAGGGCGCTTCCGCATCCATTTCTGGAGAAACGCCGAATCGCAGCGAATATTTCACACCCTCTGGCGGATCTATTCGACGAGAAAGAGACAGGAGCTCACTTGACGAGAGAGATGGAAAATCTCGAAGATCTCTCCCCTTTATAGGAGGACAGCAAACATCCAGACCTCAACCACCTCGATCACTCCCTCGCAGCACTCCCTTCAAAGGAGTGCCTAAGGGTAAGCCCTCTCCCGCAGGCCATCTCTCAGCTCGTGAGGTATTATATTTCTCGTTCCAGATGGCCTTGAACACACGTTTCTACTGAAAAATGCTAACCATCCATTCCCAGGTCCTCGGCGACTATTTTGAGTCACCGGAATATCAAGAAGCTTACCAGAATTACCAATTGCTGGGTACTAATGTGACCAAGAAAGGGAACGCTTTTTCGGAGCGTGAATGATTGGTCGGTCTTTGACGGGCATCGTTTGGCGAACAAAGGATCCGCCAACTCGGCAAGGAATGTGGCTGAAACTGTGCATACAATGGGAACAAGTGACAGCGACGGATGCGTCGAACAAAGAAAATGGTTGATGAAAGGTCTGGTGGATATCACACTAACGCCTGATATTAATAATTCTATCTTCGTTAGAAATTCACATGCAAGATGGCACTATTGGTGACTTTTGACGCTGCACGCAATCAGGCAGAACTCGACTACCAGGACATCATCGATCATCCCCACGAACCACTGAAGGATTATCCAGGAAACCCTGCTTATGATGAGCGAGTTTCCTGGCATGGAGGTGACCCCGTTCTGGCCGCATTTTCAGTCGGTTCATTACACAGATTTGGAGCCATGAATCTTCGTGACCCCAATGACATCTTTACAGTCCCCAAATGCTCGGTCGATGTCGATGAATCTCTCAAAAACAAAGGTTTCGAAGAGTTCAAGAACTACAACGACACGGAATTGCATCCTGTATTTCGGCGCAAAAACTTTCACAAGATGGATGACTACGACTACGAACTCTTAAAACCAGTTCTCAAGCTTGCTACTGATATTCTAGGAAGTTTTGACGCACTCGGCTTCTTTGCAGGCCTGCTCAAGGCAAAACCTTTCACGGGTACACCAGAGGAGCAGCACCGCCTGGGTAAAGGTTTATTATGGAAATTCTCGCCCGATGTCATAACCTCTCTAGACCAAGCGGTCGACGTTATAACGCACTTGCGCGACCTTGGTGACTACGTGGATTGGGGTTACAATGATGACCGCAGTACAAATTATGGTGCCGACATGGCTACTTGGCATATGATAAATAAACCAGTCCGACCGCATGGGTAAGTTTTCTTTTGTACACTTGCTCCTTCCATCATGTCCACTAATCAGTTTGAATAGATGCTGTAGCGAGATCGAAATGGGAGAACTGTTTCGTGATTCTCTCAGACGCACGAATACCATCGACAAAATACATCCCAGCTTGGACCAATCATCTGCCGACTTGCGCGTACGCTTCCACATGGCTAGCATCATGCTACACGAGCTTGCTCATGCTTTTGAAAACGCATATGCACCGCAGCAGCGAATTCACGAACCGTTCATGAACGATGGTCGGGTTGCTGAACTGGGGCATTCCTTGATTTCACACCTCTTCGGCAGTGTTATCAGAATTAATGGTAGAAACCCGACTCATTACGGAATACCTTTTGGCTGTCATTTTCACGATTGGCCGAACAGCGATAATCATGCAGCGGTGATGATAGCAAGGCACAGTCTTGCAAAGGCCGGCGTGCACACTCACACTTATTATCCTCTCCACATGCACTATCTCCTCAAAGTCTTGAAACCTCAATTCTGGAGGGACGAGGTTGAGAGATTTGGCGGATCCTACGCTATGAAGCCGCCTAAACTTTTGGGCGTCAGATACAGATATGACCATGCACTATGGTCTGGTGAAGGCCCAGTGGAGATGGAGACCGAAGCAGCCCTGCCCCCAAATTCCTTGCGCCCTGATGTGAAAGAGGGTCTTTTCTGGCGAGATGGCGCGGCCGCTCTGGGCAAAAGTACCGAATACTACAAAGATGTCATTGCAGATTGGACGATAGCAATGTTGCCGTGGGAATTTGAAGACTCAAAGGGTTTCAAGACCAAGCCTAGGACATGGGATTTGATTGACAGATTCCATCCCGGACAATTCACCATCATGACCGAACCTCCTCCGCTGCTCAATTTTCCCAAGTACGATCCTGCTCGTTCTCAGTACGAACGTCGAAAATATGTGAGAGACCTGAGAAAGAAAAAACTAAAAGAAAAAGCTCAAAAGATTGCCGAAAGGAGGAAGCTTGACAAGGCTAAGAAAGGACCCCCGAAACGCAAGCGCGAATACGACAAGATATATGAAGCGCATAAACCATCTGCACCTTCACCGACAGATCTAGGTCGCTATCCTCGAGCAAATCCTCGTCCAAAGGACTATGATCCAGATTTGGAGTTTCCAAGAGTTCCCTGCACAGGTAACCAACAGGAATCACCTCCGCCATATAACAACAGAGAGAAGTGGGCACCGAAATGGAAGATCGACTTTGGGGGTGGTGGAGCCTATCCTGAGATTGACTATCGTGAGTACAAGTGTTGTTTGCGAATGAGATGCTTGTTTGCTAATATGAATTAGAGCAATATCCTCTGGGCATGGATGAATACGATGACGATGACGATGACGATAGCGATTCAGATGGCTCTCCATCTCCACCGTTCAAAACGCCAATACTTGACTACTGAGCGGTTGTTGACTGCGGGTTGCGAATGCTCCAGACTTTGTAGAACTGTTATATCACAGACCGCATGTTGATCAAGCAATATATCCTCATTCGTGCTGCCTGTACTGATGGAATGACCATGTGTGCTCGATAACAAAATGTGATGCACTCAATATCACCTCTCCTTGTCAAAAGCGAAGCATACTGTATACTCCATACATCCTTCCTAATTCGGAGCAGGGTAACGCGCACGGCCTACCCCGCAGCACCGCCACATGACCGTCCCGCCTTCCAGCCACAATATCAACTTCCCTTGCCTGCCACATCTTGAAGCTTCCACGTCTCCAATTCCGAAGCAACAACTTCTCATCACTTCTCTTTACCACAATTCTGCAAAAACCACAAAGATGAAGTTCGCTACTTTGACCGGTGCGTTGGCACTCTTCGCCACCGCAGTTTCCGCCCTGGACAAGCCTCTCAACATTCAAGTCGACAAGGCCGTTGAATGTAGCCGCAAGACCAAGGCTGGTGAGTGGAAATGTTAATGTAACTTCATCGCTTGGAAATACTTATGCAATACAGGTGACAAGATTGAGGTTCACTACCGTGGTACTCTTGAGGATGGTGGCAAGGAGTTTGATGCCAGTTACAACAGAGGCCAGCCTTTGAGCTTCCACGTCGGCAAGGGTCAGGTTATCAAGGGTTGGGACCAGGGCTGTGAGTTTTGACATGACACGATGCTCGATTCTGGTTTATTGACTCAATACGCAGTGCTCGACATGTGCCCTGGAGAGAAGCGCACATTGACTATCCAGCCCGAGTGGGCCTACGGCAGCAGAGGCATGGGTCCTATCCCTGCCAACAGCGTTCTTGGTATGTGACATTGATTGACCTCCGTCAATACATGCGCTAACACACTACAGTCTTCGAGACCGAGCTGGTCAGCATTGCTGGCGTCAAGAAGGACGAGCTCTAAATCATGCAACATCATATACCCCTCCTCATCAAATAACGATATGCTGTCAAACTTCACGTTCTCTTGATGTTCATTCCTTTTATCATTTGATCAAGTCTAATCTTGGTTCATTGCGAATTCCTCCATATTTTGGACACCATTCTCCAATTCGCGGATCCTCTGACCGATTCTCCTCTTGACTTCCTCTGCCAATTCTGTGTCGGGACCCTCGATGATGGTCTTGTATGCTTCTTGAACTCTTGTCAATTCCTCTCTTGCTGCCTCGCGGTCGGCTTCGGCGTAGACGGTCTGCTTCTCGGTCTCTTCCATGGCGATCTCGAACTAGACAGGGCGTTAGAGATGACTGTGGTGGAATGATTTGAGCAAGGCAAACCTCGTCTCTGGCAGTAGCATATAACTCAGTAATCTCCTCGATAGCCTCATCGGCGGCAGACTTTGTCGACAGCCATCGATTGAAGTTGTTTACATGCGAGGCACTTCTGATCTGAAGTGGTGTAGCGGCAAAGCGAGGGCGAGACAGCGTACCCAATGGTCTCGAGCCAACAGCAGGCTTCACACGAACAAGCAAAGCAGCAGCTCTAGACAAAGCAGCGCGCGACAACATGTTGTTTTTTGGGATGAAATGGAAAGATGTGTTGGTGTTGCTGGCTAGTTTCATGACATCAGGGTGGTTTTCGGAGGACGGGCTTGGCGCTTCATTCCCGAGCCAGCACCAGCCTCCTCCGCAATTGTTATGCATCCTTTCGCCGCCAAATATAGAAAGTTGGTCATCACGTCAACAACAATCGAAAAGAGAAGGAATGGCTGTTTGGGGGATTTCGTTGTTGATTCTGTCTTTGACCTTCTTGATACACCGACACCCACCGAATACATGGCGCATATCATGGATGCTCTTGCCGCCGCCGGACTCGAAGAATGTCAATCAGACATTACAAGGACTCGATGAGAAGGAGCCGAGGACGAAAGATGACCAAGGAAAGAGCGAGGAGAAGGGGCCGATAAAGCAAGAGACAGAAGTCAAGATCGCGCAACCGACAGAAGAGGAAAGCGACGACCAAAAGACTCCACAAGCCACTCCTGCCGCTCCCTCAATCGCCGTTCCCTCGTTCAACCTGGACTCGACAGAAACATCCTCGGAGCCAGACACCGCTTCCATGCCCCCACCATCCTTCCCAGCAGCAAACTCACCTCAACGCGCCATGCCTCCGCCACCGAAACCTGCTTCCAAACCTGCTTCGTCATTGATGCCACCACCCTCCTTCCCAGCCCCCAACTCCGCACAACGAGCCTCTCAAGCATCTTCCCTGATGCCACCACCCTCACGACCAACTCCCCGCTCAAGCCTAGGCGTCCCCGCAGTACCAGGAAGAGCACCACCTCTCAGCGCCGCAGCACAAGCCCGCGCCCCTCCTCCTCGAATCGACACCCCCAAATCCTCCTCCAGCAAAGTAAAACTCGCCCCGGGTTTCTCCCCCCTGGATTGGGCCTCCCTCGCTGCTTCCAAGAATCTGTCAAATGTCAGTTCATTCACCAGAGTCACACCGTCAATGCTGGCGGCGAAGAATGGCAGAAAAGGTAATGATGCGTGGAGTGTGTATAACGGAAAAGTGTACAACATCACTCCGTATGCGCCTTTTCATCCCGGTGGAAAGGGAGAACTACTCAGAGCAGCTGGCAAAGATGGTACGAAACTGTTCATGGAGGTGCATCCTTGGGTTAATTGGGAAGGCATGTTGAATTCATGTATGGTCGGTGTCATGGTTTCGGAGTCTGAGGGTGAAGGTTTGGATGAGATGGATTGATTGATTTTCGTTGTCTTGTTTCTCTGTTTCTTTGTAAAATGATACCCGGGAGATATTTAGAGGAATAGAATGGTTTGCCATATCGCCAACAAAGAAGAAGAGGAAGCGCTTCTGAGCTGTGCTCCAAAGCGTTCGAGGCAAGAGAGATTTAACACAGGCACAGTGTTGTTCCGGCCCAGAGCTTTCGTTCAAGGAGAGCACAAAATATCATGGGGTGACAATTGGTCAAATCGAAAGGTAAGTAAATTTGCTATCGTTTGTTCTTGCCGGATACCCAAGACCCGGCTCCCTTCTTTCCTGAATTTCAAAAAAAAATCAAAAATGCAAAAACGCCCTTTTCCCAAAATGCCGTCGATTGTGGATCTCATTTGATCCAGCTCGCTCGCTCGCTCCTTCCTCGCAGAACATTGCAAATTGTTCGTTCTTCCCTCGTCGTATTCCTTTACTGGCTTGCCTTGCCATCCTTTCCGACTTCCTGGCCGGATGCGCCTTCCTCACGATCTTTGACGTTGTCTGCGTCGGTCCACTCGCCCTCGAGGCAGGGAGGGTGGCAACGGCAGACGAATGGAAGGTGGTATTCGAAAATTTCCTCCTCCTCCTCTTCTTCCTCCTCATCTTCATCATCGTTTTCTCTGTCGGAGTAAGAGATCTCGCCGTGGTGAGAATCGCAGTTGGCGCAATGTTCAGGGTCGCACTTGGCCTCCTCACCACTCTCGTTCTCCTCATCGTTCTCCTTCACTTCATAGTCGCGTTCGTATCTGGCAATGTCCTCGTCGGTGACTGGTACGCCGCCCTCTTCGGTGTCGGCCCAGCTTTCCTCGTACTCTTTGTGGGCTTGAGCAGCCTTTGCCTCCCAGAGCTTCTTCTGCCACTTCTTGATCATGCCGGTGAGGACCAGAGGCTGGTTCTTGATGAACGGCTCCATAATCTCAAGCAACATGGTGGTCGTGTTGGTTTGGCAACCTCCGGACAGGAAGGATACGTTGTTGAGGGTGTCGCGAGAGGGTATGACGATCTCAAGTTTCTTGATGGCGGGAAGTCTGCTGCGAGACAGAGCCAGAGGCGCGTGTTGGCTGCCAATCACATCGATGATGTTGCCTGTGAGTGTGCTTCTGGCGCGGAGACCGAAGAGCTTGAACAAATCATAGTGACTATTGAAGGATAGAGTGAGGCGGGTAAGCTCTTCAAAGGGGAAGAAGGGGTTTTCACGAAGCGTCTTCTTGAGCAGGCGTTGGTGTGTGATGAGTAGAGGAAGGCGGAGGAACATGTAACTGCGCATCTCACGAGCCACGACCTTGTTGCACTTGAGCAGGTTCGATACCATCTCGTTGCGGTAGCTGACCCATGGCATACCATTGCTGCGGCCACGGTAAGCTGCGTATGGCTCAATGGCATCTTGAGGGGCTGCGTGTCGGTAGATTTCGTTTCTCAGCTCGCCGGGCAAGTCGAAGAAAGGGAATTTCTTCTTGTTGTTTGACCACCAGTCGCGCTGGACTTTGGCAATCTCTTTTGTCATGTTCTCGGGGCTGAGGTGGCGGCAACGGTTGGGATTGGTAGGATTGGCCTTGACCTCTTCGTTGAGAAAAGCTGTGAGGGTGGTCCATTTGTTGTCCAAGTAGACCTGAACCTCATCCTTGTCGACACGAGTGGAGAGCGTAACATCTCTTGAGCGGCCCCAGTCGAATGCGAACTTGAACTTGGTAGGATCAGGCGTGCACTCCCAAGTGATGACATTGCAGGTTTTGCCGACGGTGACACACAGGTCCATGGCCCATGCGTCGAAGGAAGTGATCTTGAATTCATCGACCGCGTCGAGAACTTGCTTGTGGAGGATACTGGTGGGCTGTTGGTTGTCTGGTGCTGGGAGGAAGCCGTCGCTGGTTTCGATCCAACGAGTAGGAAACTTTGTCGTAGCCATGTTGATGACTGGTGGTGTTGAGAGTGTAAATGACATCTGAGGTGGATGTTGTTGTAAGAGGGCAGAACCGGATGGGAGGAGTACGAATAACAATGAGGTGTGAACAGTTCGTCGTCGAGGGTGAAAGGTTCAGTGATGGGTACTCGAGGTCGAGGGTAGAAGGTAGTGATGAGCAGTCGAGGTCGAGACCCCTACTGTGTGATGTGTTGAAGGAAGAGAGGCGAGAGATGGTGGGAGTTTATATCCTAGAAGATATCGAGCGAGCTTGGACCGGTGACCGAGTAGGCGTCAATCGTCGAACTGATGAATGAGTGAAAGTTCACTTGTAAGCGTAGCCTAGGTATTGTTCGCATTGAAGCGGGGCTCCGGTCGAGGAGAGCACAATCTTATACCGGCCAATTGAGGTGAATTAAAGTTGGTTGTGACTGATACTATTGTGTGTCGAAGATGAATCATGCTCAGAGTGAATAAATCCCCAACTGAGGTGAGGCAGCAGTAGCACAAGCCGGAGCTTGTCTTCGTTTGAGCGCTTGTTATTATCGATGCCCTGAACAATAGAAAATGCTAGGATCAATACCAGAGACCAGACTCGGGATATGAACATATTCAGGCACTCACAATGCAGCTCCACCCGCCTTAGCTAAAGTCCGCTCGAGTAGTTTTCTCCCCTTTCATCCAGCATTCAGACTACTTCTCGGCGTCCTCGTCCTTATCTTTACCACCAAAGGGTGAGATCCAGATGGCCAAACAGACAAGTAGACCACACCCAAAACCGGCAGAAAAAGCAATCTTGTCACTGATTTGAACATCTTCCTTGGTCAGGATGATGTTGTGGACTATCTGTTCCATCTTGCCGGTAATCTCCATCATGGTGTGGTAGTTGTTGTGCTGCATCTTCATGATTTCGAGTGTAGTTTGGTGATCAATCTCTTGCACTTTCAGTATTTTGAACTGGGTCTGCGAGATGTTGTGCTGATCCTGCACGATCTTCATGATGTCGCTTTGCTGAGTCTTGGTTCTAGGGTCGGTGTTGTTGCGAGGGATGCCTGTTCGACGTCTGGAGTCTCTAGCGAGGCCAGACTATGATTAGAATAGGTTAGCGAAGACATTATCTTGAGAATACTAGATACTTACAAGAGTGGCCGATGCATGGAAGAACCGAGTGGACTTGGAAGAAGAGCTATGATTGACAGGAATAAGAAGTCTGAAACTGCTCGAGGCAGGACGGACGCCTGAAATGTATTTGACCTGAATGAACATCGTTATTGGCCTTTCAAGTATTAGGATGTAAAGGTCGCAGTGGTGCGAGATTGCTGTTCCGATGAGCCAAGCAAAGCTGATGTTGATGTTGATGGTCAATTCCATCGCACCTTCCAAATGTTCGTTACAAGCACAAACTCTCAGCATTCTCGGTCAGTAGTAAACGTCCAAGTCAATCAACACATCACACTTACAAATGCTTCCAGAATATCAACAAGAACACAATCATCTCCATGACAGTTTGAGACTTTCAAGTAAAAGACAACAGGGTATCAGACGAGAAACGGTATTACAAACTAGATGCAGAGGAAAATAAAGATGAAAGAAAGACCCCAAGCCCAGATATGCACCAAACGCCCTCTCGTATTCATATCGAAGAAAAGAGGTAGTATCCACCCTAAACTGTGCTGTGTTGTGTGTGTGTATACCACACCCCCGCATCCGTGACGTCTTCGCTGGGAGAATCTGAGAAACAAAGAACAAAAAGACATACGCTATAAAAGGTAAAAGGTAAAGTCGGAGGGGAATCGTCTAACATTGGCAACCCTGGCCAGCCTGTGTACCGGAAGCTTCAGGTCTGAGGTCAACACCAGGTCTGGGAGCACCACGCATGCCTCTCTGGGTGGCTTGCTCGATGGGGAGCTTCTTTGCGATGGCGGTGAAGAGTTCCTTGACGTTCTCGGCGGTCTTTGCTGAGGTCTCGAAGAAGAGGAGACCGGCTTCTTGAGCGTATTGTTCGGCGTCGGCGGTGGAGACGGCGCGCTTGTCGGGTTCCTCGGTGACGAGATCGAGCTTGTTACCGGCAAGAGCGATGATGATATTCTCGTTGGCTTGACGTTGAAGCTCCTTGACCCAAGCCTTGGCTTTGTCGAGGGATGCCTATGAGGAGGGTGTTAGTGGGTGATTGGATATGGATGTTCCGGGTCGAATCATACGGCTTGAGTAATGTCGTAGACTACAACAGCGCAGTTTGCGTTGCGGTAGTACATGGGGGCCAGGGACTTGTAGCGCTCCTGACCTGCGGTGTCCCAAATCTCGAACTTGACGGTAGTTGTGTCATCGAGGGCGATGGTCTGGGTAAGGAAGGCGGCGCCGATGGTTGATTCCCGGTAGTCATCAAACTGGTCCTTGACGAATCGGAGGACGAGCGAACTCTGTTATGTGTTAGATGATCTGTAGGTAGTTGTTGGGCTTTGTCGATGGTCGCGCACCTTTCCGACGGCGGATTCACCTGTGAGCGCATCGTCAGCATACGGCTTGGGTCGTGTCGGAAGGTGGAATAGACATACCCAGAAGGACAAGCTTGAACTGAGCAAAGCGGGCGCCGCCTGGTCGGCCGAGTTGTTGCTGGCGGGCGGACATGATGGATGATAGGTGTGCTAGATGTGGTTGACGTGCGCGATGGCGGTAGAGCGGTTGATGGTCGACGGTGAGGTTGGAGAGCGATACGACAAAAGGTGTGATACAAGGCCAAAATACAGCAAGGGTTCGGCGAGTTGTTGGTTGGAGATGACGACGGGCCTGGTTGGTTCTGGTCTTGGCTTGACTCTCGCTGCCTGCCACCTGCCACCACAATCTCGCTCGATGCTCAAACTCTCCCGGCTCCGAGCGGCGTGACCTTGCCAAGCCACAATCGCGGGAACATCAAAGGACGCAGGGTCTCCATGGAAATTAGCAACGTCATCCCCAAACTGTCGCTGCGTGCTGAACGAGACTTGAACATTTCGATATCGTCTTTCCGTCTACAAGCCCTTGGTTGCTCTTTTTCCTACTGTCGCGCTTCCACATCTCCTACGCGACATGAGCGCTCTTTTACCTTTCCGCGACATTAATGTCCACGCCTCGTCCACCCATTATGCCTTCTCATCCCCTTCTTCCCCATCCGCACCTACTCTTGTTGTAGAGCGTCCCTCTGGTGATATTCGTCTTCATGATGGCAAGCTTTTGGGTGGTCAGAGAGTTACGAGTATTCAAGGTATTCTCGGAATAATCAGTCTCCGCCTCGGTATGTTCTTTGTACTTCAACATCCCTTCAAATCGCTCATATTCTCTAGACAAGTACATTGTTGTAATCACAAAGGCTCAGGCTATGGGCAGGATAAAGGGCCATCAAATTTACAGAGTCGTTGCTACTGAGCTTTTGCCTCTCCGTGAGAGACAGGTTCGCGATCCTGATGAGGACATCTATCTTGGACTGGTCAACACTCTGCTCAAGACTAGCCCTCTCTTCTTTTCATACACTTTCGATCTCACAAACAGTTTCCAAAGACAGGCCGAAATTGATCAAAACTCCCCCATCTGGGCAAGAGCTGATGATCGTTTCTTCTGGAACAAGTTCATCCAGACCGATCTTATCAACTTCCGTCAAGGTCAAGGATCGCGTCGTCAGAATGTTGGACCTCAACCTGCCATGGATCCTTATATTCTGCCTGTCATGTATGGCATGCTGAGAATTACCAACACTTCTGTCAAGAGCGCTCCCATGACTTTCATTCTCATCACTCGTCGATCAAGACACCGTGCTGGTACTCGCTACTTTTCCCGCGGACTGGACGAGCAAGGTCATGCTTCAAATTTCAACGAGACTGAACAGATTGTCATTTTGAATGATGATGCTTCTAGTGGAATGACCACTTTTGCTGGAGATGGTGGTTTCTCAAACAACAAACTCCCTGGTGGAGAGACTCAGGTCCTGTCATATGTCCAAACCAGAGGCAGTATTCCCGTATATTGGGCTGAAGTCAACACTCTGAAGTACACTCCCAAGCTGCAAATCAGAGGTGTTCAATCCGCTGTGCATGCAGCAAAGTTGCACTTCGATGAACAGATCAAGCTGTATGGAGAAAACTACCTTGTCAACCTCGTCAACCAAAAGGGTCGCGAGCAAAAGGTCAAGGAGGCGTACGAAGACATGGTGAAGCTCCTTGTTTCTAACCCAGCAGAGGATACCGAAGCCGATCGCACAACACGGGAGAAGTTCCACATCGTCGAACCTCAAGGCGGTCGTCATGAATTCGACAAGCTTCACTACGTCTACTTTGACTTCCACAACGAGACCAAGGGATTGAAGTGGCACCGTGCACAGCTTCTTCTCGATCAACTCAAGGATGGTCTGATGAAGGGAGAATACTTCCGTGGTGTTGACAAACCAAGTGGTGGTGTTCAAGTCTTGAGCCGTCAAACTGCTGTTGTCCGTACCAACTGCATGGATTGTCTTGATCGCACCAACGTTGTTCAGTCAATGCTTGGTCGTTTCACTCTTTCTCGCATGTTGACTGATGTCGGCATCTTGAAGGCTGGTGAGAATGCTCAGGAAGATGCTGCCTTTGAACATTTATTCCGCAATGTATGGGCAGATAATGCAGACGTGGTCAGCAAATCTTATTCCGGTACTGGTGCTCTCAAGACAGACTTCACCCGTACTGGTAACAGAACACGCGCTGGAGCATTGCAGGATTTGAACAACTCAATCACTCGTTATGTCTGCAACAACTTCCTTGATGGACCCAGACAGGATGCCTTCGATCTCTTCCTCGGCACCTACATACCAGACCCGTCAGGCTTGGGTTCTGCACATCAATTCGCAGACACCAGACCGGTACTCATCCAGTCTTTGCCATACATTTTGGTTGCATGTGTATTCTTCATCTTCATCTCCCTCTTCACACGTCGTCTGCCAGATGCTACCGTTTGGCCATTGAGAATTTTCGTTCTTCTTTGTCTTGTCGGAGCTGCTTGGTCTGGAAGGTTCATCACCTCGCATGGAGGTCTTTACGTGAGATATTGTGCTGAGACGGTTGTTGAAACAAAGCTAATAAATCACAGGTCAACTGGCCAAAACTCAACACACCTGCACACGCTCTGGAGAGTTATCAAGAAACTCTGGAGCGCGTAGGTAGAGATCCTCTTCTTGGATCCATGGTTGCCAAGCACGGTCGCGGAAAGAGCGATGCTAGACTTGGATACATGGAGGAAGGCAAGAAGCGTAGAGAATAGGTGTTGTCTTGGAAGGAACGATTGAGCAAAAAGAGGTCGGGTCGGGTAATAATAGAAGAACAATGGATGGTAATTAAATGATATTTCTCTCTCCTACCCATCGTTCAATTCGTGATAAAGTCTTGTAGTAGAAGCCCATGATACCCAAAACTCCGCGCTGAACAACGACAATAATTTTCCCAGCATCAACCTTGCATGGCGCAATCCAGACACAACCTCAGCTCGGCTGTAACAGCACAGGTATTGCAAACATGTTTTCCACATGCTCCACACGCTGTATCTTGGTCCAACGTGTCCATACCGTATTCTGGTGTCAAGACTCTGTCGCATCCATCGCATGTCATGGCGTCTTGGTGTGTTGCGGGCATACCATGCTGTGGTAGTTGTGAAGCCTGTGGCAAGTGCCAGAAGGAGTGTAGAGTAGATCGTTGTGGCGTATCTTGCGGTTGGAATTGCGGTTGTAGATCTGATTGCGAAAGCATTGGCGAAGCGTGCGGATGTGCTCTTTGAGCTGAGAAGAGTTTCTCTACTGTAGACGCTATATAGACGTTAGCATGATGTATGCGACGAGCAGGCGTGCAATGATGCGTACCATGTATCTCTGCTTCTTCCGGTCGCCCATCTCGGTATCTCTTCCGCGTCCGACTGTTCAATTGCTGTTTGCCCTCATCTTGTGAGGTGTTCGGCGATGATTGCTGCTTCCAGCTAAATGGCGATGATTGCGGACCGAGGGTTTTGTTCTGGACGAAGAATTCGGGTAGGCGGACTGGAGAGCTGAGGAACGGGGTTGAGGAAGCATCTATTGTTGGTGCTACGAAGAGAGAGCCTGATCGTTTCCGTTTCGTAGACATGGTTGAATTGGGTTGAGCTCTCACACTGACTGGCAATACTTTGATGGACCTTCGTGCATCGCGTCAGGGAGAAAGTGGATACGCGTCGGCGCGTCTTCTTCCGATCATGATTGCGTCACTCTGTCACATGTCAATCTTCCCCAAGCTTCCTCCTCACCTTCCACACGTTAGAGGTCTTGCAGAAGATATACAAAGTCAAAGTCCGGTGAGTCGTTCCTGAGTTCTGTTAAAAGCTATCATCTCAAAGCTTCTCAATATGCTTCCTCATGATCACCGGCTCACTGATGACTAGAGACAATGTCGACTCGTGAAGCAAGTCATGCCGGTAGCTGGTATAGCTCCTCCAAATCACAGCTCTCAAGTCAACTCGACGGTTGGCTATCCAAAGTCGATCTACCGGTCAAACCCATCGGACAAGTCTCATCTCAGGAATCCTTGAGCACTCTCCCTGTACCTGGTGCCAGAGTCATCATTGCTCCGTAAGATATGCTCTCCTCATGATGATCTTCTGTTATTGATGTTCCTTCAGGCACGCCGGATACTCATACTCCGGACCTGCAGCTGCATGGGCCTATCGTTCTTGGGATGTGTCCAAAGCAAAGCGTATATTCCTCCTCGGTCCTTCCCATCACTTCTACCTGTCGAAATGTGCTCTGAGTAAATGCGACAAGTACGCTACTCCTCTTGGCAACTTGACTGTAGACAAAGAAACTACAAAGGAGCTCTATGATACTGGCAAATTCCAATGGATGAGCCAGAGTGTAGATGAAGATGAACACAGTCTTGAGATGCATCTTCCGTACATTTACAAGATGCTGTCGAGGTGGGTTTGTTCATGCCTGTTAGAAAAAGCATAATGTACTGACCACAGTCAGATCCTTCCCTGCCGAATCCTCATTCCCAAAGCTCGTCCCTATCATGGTCGGCAACACCTCCGCAGCAACCGAGAAGCAATTCGGTGAACTCCTGGCTCCATACCTACAAGACCCTTCCAACGCCTTTGTCATCAGCTCAGACTTTGCTCACTGGGGTCTACGCTTCCGCTACACCTACTACCAACCTTCATCAGCCGCCCCAGTCGAGCTCTCTGCCCGTTCAAAGCCACCAAGAGATCCACCAATTCATGAGAGTATCAAGGAGATTGATTTCCAATGTATCGATGCTTGCGAGACCGGCAGTCACAAGGCTTGGCTTGATACTCTTGCTGATACTGGAAATACTGTCTGTGGTAGACATCCGATCGGTGTTGTCATGGCTGCGATGGAGGTGTTGAACAGTCAGGCCAAGTTCAAGTTCGTCAGGTACGAACGCAGTAGTGAGTGTACAAAGGTCGAGGACAGCAGCGTCAGCTATGCCAGTGCTTTTGCTGTCATCTGAGCAGACATCAGATAGATGATTGATGATAATGACACATTCTTCTCTTTATTCATGATGTAGCCAAGTCGTCCAAGGAGAGTACTTGGTTTGTCCGCTCTCGCCAGACGTCACTGTGTTCTTGGATTGGTTCTTGCCTTTGCATGGATCCTTTTGCCGGCATCCCAGTCCGTGAAACTGATGATAAAGAGGGCCTAGAGCAAGTGCGGAAGAAGATTTTGTTCGGCTCTGCCAGCAGCACATGAAGTAGGGAAGACCACATTCTGCATTCAGTTTACATTCTCCACACACGCGGATCACGATACAAGCAGACCAAGAAAGAGTTTGAAATGTTTTTGATTTGTATTCATGTTGATCTTCTATGATCAATGCCATTGAGCAATGCTTCCGGCTTTTATGATACAGTGCTCATCATATCTCTGGTTGATTCGTGTCGTGAAAGAGGCATCCATCTTCGTGAAAGGTTTGAGTGTGAAGGTGAGGTCGGGTGTTTACTTCTTCTGAGTAGCGGGTCTGCTAGGGCCGTCGACAGCCTTCTCGACCTGTCCGGCGATACCGTCCTTGGAAGCGTCGAACTGGGAACCGATGGCACCGTCCTTGGAGAAAGCGCCGCCGATCTGTTGATACATTGTCAGTCATGTTTCGCAATGATGTTGATGATGATGGAGATCTCACCTTCTCGCCAACCTGGCCAATGTTTCCATCAGGGTTGAACTGTTTGCCAATGGCACCGGCAGATGAGATGACAGAAGGGTTCTGAGGGTTGGTGTCCTTGGCCTCTCCGGCAGCCTGAGCGGCATCCTCGACCTTCTTGTCAGCCATACCGCGAGTGCGAAGGGCGGAAGCCGATGAAGGCTTGAAGGTCTTGGTGAAGGTGTTGCGGGTGATTGTGCGAAGCATGTTGATTGATTGTTTTGGAAGATTGGGTTTGTGTGATGAGAAAATGGAATTGGTGGGTGTTCCTGCAGGAGAGGTCATATAAGTGAGGAGCTCAGCTTTGAGGGAAGGAGCTGTGCTGGGAAAAGGCGTTGGAGTGACACCCTGTGACGACATTCTGAAGTCTTGACGACATTATCCAATCACGAGTCTACGATGGATTCTGGAGATTGAACAAAGCGGTTGGTTGTTTTGATGGCGTCTTTGTTGACCCGATGTCATAGAGATGCATGTCTTTGTTGTGTTGTAGCTACTGCTGCTGCTCTGCTGTCGCCCATCAAGGTCGTAGCCGAGGATGGAGACCCTGTTACTAACGAAAGCTCCATCGGTTTAATGATCGATAACCGTGCTTAAGGTGGACAAGAACATCTTTGTTCCCAAAACATCGTCTTCCTAGGTCGGTAGAAGTGCAGCACTCATCATGACAATATCCTGGACAACTTGTGACTCGAAACCTCTCACTACCACAGAACTTGATCTGGACCACCATGTCCGCGCCAGGGTGATACCCTCGACCACCATTTTTCGACTCGATCGTCCGGTAGAGAGACCGGCAACAGGTATATCATGACAATGTACATCTTATAATATTCTTTCATGCTCCAGAAGACTGTACCGTAAGTCTTGCCTTCCGACAATGGACTGCCGTCGATATTTTCTACTTTTTTTTTCTGCATATCTCTAAATTCGAAAAGCCCCATGCATCCACACACACTTCCGATTGTTCTTATGACAAACACGAAGCAATAGCAGAACATGAACAGCATAGGCCAATTGACCTTAAAGATAGCTCCTCGAACGATCTTGGTCATCCTAGAAGACACTAAAGTATGGTTGACAATGTATGCCATACTAGTACAGCAGGACACCAGCACAACACACCAGAAAGCCATCTGCACTTCTAGATCCACACAGCTAGCCGAGATCGGACCAATCCCCACAGATACTCAGGAATCCAGAGGAAACGTTATGAAAACCAACGCTCTGAGAGCAATCGAACTGAACTGCACAGCCAGCTAGGTTTCCATGAACATCTTCCATTCTTGCTCTAGAGTCTGTGGAATATGAACAGTCCAAGTCAGCACCGTCGCAAGCACCACAGAAAGCCCAGCTTTCACATCTTCCGTGGCGCAATTGGCTAGCGCGTTCGACTGTTAAGTCTAGCAATAGACTGGCTATCGAGAGGTTGACAGTTCAAGCCTGTCCGGGAGAGCGTTTCTTTTTTGCATTCGGTGTTTCGGGTTGTGGTGGTGCAAAGGGGTGGAGACTTCAGATTTTTGGTGGGGCTTTTGCATATATCTTGGGACTCTTGGGATGATACAACCGGGTGCGGCCAAGCCGAATCAACAGGTAGCTTACTGTCATAATAGCTACAGAAACACGAGAATGTCCTTTGAAAAAGACCAGTGTTTGAACCTCCTGCATCTGATCAAGCAACGCAGAAATCCGCAGTCCTGCTGCGTCACAGACGGTATCCAGTGAGAGCTCAAGGCCCAGTGTATGTGGACGGACATGCTAACCCAAATATTACTGTGCATTTCTGCATTCTTGAATCGCTCCAGCTGTTATGGTGGGGGATGGCTGGAAGTGAATTTATTTCGAGCACTACTGTCTACTGTTTCCACCACTGTACTCCGTACTTCTCTGTGATTCGTCTGTGATGTTTTATGCTCAAGGTATCTCGTTTCTTTGGGGAGCAATCGAGATGGTCGCGACTGGGGCAATAGCACGAAATCAGGCGTTGGTGTCGTGCAAGCGAAGTCGAGCCAATTCGGCCCTGTCTGTCTGAACTTGAGCCGCATCAGCACGGAATATGCCAATCTCAAACTCTCTGTCGTTGTAAAGAACTCTGGCCTGGCGGAGTTGGATCAGTTCGGCACTGTCATTTTGACGTTCAGTACGGAGCCTGGCAATCTCGTCTCCTCTTTCGTTGTACAGATCTCTGGCCTGGCGGAGTTGGATCAGTTCGGCACTGTCATTTTGACGTTCATTACGGAGCCTGCCAATCTCCAATCCTCTGTTGTTGTAAAGAGTTCTGTCCTGGCGGAGTTGGGTCAATTCGGCACTTTCGTTGTGACGTTCAGTACGGAGTTGGGCCGCTTCAGCCTGAGCATCGTCGCGCTCCTGTCTAAGCTTCTCGACAATGTCAAGCTTGGTTGCTGTCGTTGCTGCTGACCTCACATCTTGCACCAATGTCTCTTGGGTGCTCTCTCTTGATTCAAACTTTCGCTTGAGAGTGCGGAGTTCATTCAACTCGGCATGATCAGCTTCTGCCTGCTCAATCTTGGCCATCATGCTCTGTGCACGTTGGAGCTGTTGTATGGCTGTGGCTTTGACCGCGTCGAGCTCGGGGCCTTCGGCGATGAACTTGTTGAAGACAGCTTTGCAATCGAATAGATCCGACCGGAGGGAAAGGTATTCACCTGGATCTGTGGCCTGGCGTGTCTGAGCATCATGAAGAGTGTGAGGGAATACGTCCTGGTCGGGGCCTGTGAACGTGGCGAGCTTCTCGTAGAATCTGGTGAGGCGAACGAATAGAGTGTTGATATCAGCAATAACCGCGTCCATTATTGCGGTAGTGAGGGGGGAGGGCGGAGGTGGGAGAAGGTGCAGGTGGAAATGGAGGTGGAGAAAAGTTGTCCAGCTTGATGCGCGTCGCCGTCGATTGTCCCCATAGAAGTGAAAGCGGAAGCCCAATCGGTGTTGCAGATTTGTAGTGAGGCGTACGTTGTCTCAACACCGAGATGCGATTACAAAAGTCTTAAATTAAAAGAGGTCGCGTCTTGGTCTTAGATTGGCAGAGAAGCATGTGGAAGTGAGCTTTCACACACACCTGGTCAATCACCAGGCAATCCATTGTTCGGTATTGGAGTGAAGTTGGGCATATGCATCCTCGTCATCGCATGTTCATCTACCTACCTCAAAAGGGTGTTCATATAAAGAATAGAGCTTCCATGTGCTGTCCACACGTGTCGCTGTTGAAATGCACGATGGGTATCGAATCGAAGTCGTGGCCAAAAAGAGCTTGTCAAACGGCCCATCTCTGTAGACGACTACGCCGAACCAAAATCATTGTGCATCTGTACAGTTTCAATGTCACAGAAACCGATCGTGGGAGGACGCTGACCTGACAAATTTGGAGGAGGAAGATGAAGAAGAGGAAGATCAAAGTCTAGCCCGCTGAAAGACCTTGTTGCGGGGTGATGTGGGGGGAGTTTCTACCCCACTCTATGACGATTTGTTTACCGCTGATGCCAAATTCTTGAGGTTGCACATCTGCAATTGATTCCAAATAGTACTACGAAGGAGAGATCTACAGACAGTTCTCATTCCTTCGTTTGCGTCCAAGATACGATCAAGATGGTCGTTTAGTCCCGACCTTACACCTTGAAAGGATACTGCTTCTGATCCGTCTCGGCGACACCATCGACACCCTTGATCCAAGCCACACGGTCTTTGCAGAACTGCTCGACCTGAGGCATAAGCTTCGTCTCGTGCAGCTCAAAGTCATCCACCGTGCCGATGCGAGTGACAGACTTGCCAGGCCAGCCTGAGCTTCTTCTGTACATCAATGTGCCGCAGTTGGAGCAGAAGTAGTTGGTCATTGTGTTTCCCGAGGCAATGGTGTCGGAGCGGGAGTATTGGGAAAGTTTGTCTTCTCCTTTGAGATGCTTGAGAGCGGAGTTGTTGACGATGAAGTTGGATGCGAACATGGAGGCTGTGATCTTGCGACAATCGCTGCAGTGGCAGACGAATGAGGAGATCATGTCAGGACCTGCGACAGGCTGTTGATGTGGTCAGTCATCTGGATTAATTGATAGCCAATCTTTCGTACCAGTTCGAGCTGCACAGTGCCGCAGAAGCAGGTTGCGGTTGCGTTTTGAGACATTTTCGAGAGTTGTTTCGTAACGAGAGAGCTTTGATGTTCAAGTGGATGCGAGTTCTTCTTAATCTGCAATGAACTTCGGAAGAACAGCGTCCTGCCTTCACTTATATCTCAATCTGGAGCGGGGTAGGTCCTGTAGTGAACCCTGGAAACCGTGACAAATTCACGAGAACCGTCAGCAACAACGACCGCGGCTTTGATGTCATGTAAGCTGACGGACTAGCGGAGTAAGGTATCGGAGAAAACTCGGGTCATGCACAGCAGCGTTCGATGGTCAAACTGATAGTAAGAATGTATTGTAACAAAGACTGGACGGTCATAACACCCCTGTCCGAAATTGTGGCCTGAAACTCCATGGCGCCACGCTCAGCTAACGATCAATCAAAGCATTTCCATGCGTTCCTCCGGTGAAGACTGTCACAGCGGACACCCCCTCACATCTTCACGCGCAAGAGATAGCGCAGGCGGACCTGAGCAACGTCATAGCAGATGAACTCGTTGTACTGTAGGTAAGCACCGGGAACGTTGGTGTCGCCAGGGTCTTGGGTAGTGTCCGGCTACAAAAGTCAGAGAAGCACATAAGCACATGCAGGAAGAAAGGTACATACCATGGTTGATCCAGCAAGTGAAGGATGAATACATCCGGCGTCTTTCCAAGCCTTGGGCGCGGTCTTACCTTGACCCCAGGTGGAGAAGGCGCCCATGTCTTTGGCACTTTCAGCTGCGTTATAGCTGGCGTCCGTAAGAGTCTGCATGGGCTTGCCCAATTCTGCCTCACAGAGGAGGAGCAGCGCATGGCCATCCGAGTCGTAGGAGCTGCAGTAGTTGGCAGACTTGCTGCTCATGTCGGCAAGATAGATACCCTTTCCGAACATCTAGAGGTGGATGTCAATTAGCAAAGTCCGTGAAAGAGCGAAACAGGATACTAACGTAGCCATTCACAGGAGCCTCAGGAGGAGCGATGCGAAGACCTTGACTGAGGATACCTCCATAGTTGGTGGTACGCGAGCCGTGCCAAAGGAGACGGCGGTCGCTGGCAATGTTGGCGTACTTGCTCTTGCCGAATCTCTCAAACTCTCCCTGACGTTGGATGCGGAAGATGTCCTGAACTTCGTACTTAAGGTAGTGAGTTGAGCCGCAAGTCTTGTGGAGGTACTGGTTGATCTCGCTGAATTCGGAGCTCGAGGGTGAAATGGCCTGCATCTCTTCCATGCCGAGACCCTGGAAGCGAGAATCGAGATGATGGATTTGGGAAGCAGTCTCTTTCGCCTTCTTCAGGATCTCGTCCGCGTTCTTGAGATCGCTCAAGCTGTCCAGCAGTTCTATCTCTGGCTTGAGCATCTCGAGCGTGCGAATGACCGGTGGACGGTTGCGGCCGAATGAGTGAGGGATGTAGCTGTAGTACTGGTTGCTGAGCTCTTCATAAGCATCGATGTCGTGAGTAAGAGAGGTGTCGTTCATGAGGACAGATAGGTCTTTGAGGATTTCAAAGCCCTTGGTGATGGTGGCTTTACTCAGTTTACCAAGAGGCAACTTCTTGACATCGTAGTTGAGACTCGTCATGGTGTTGGCGAAATGCTGCTGATTGAAGATGAGCTCCATCAGGGACTGGATTGGCGGGTCCAGAGTGCACTTGGGTGCCTGGGATGCGACGGTGTCGTCTTCTCCATCAGGTGAAGCACCGGACTGTGCAGCGTCTTCGTCGTCTTCATCGGCAACGTAACTGCGCTCGACAAAGACATACTTCTTGGGCTTTGGCTTTTCACCCCTGTCATCCCACTTGAGGCCAGACTTGTCCTTGAATTTCTTGTCGAAGTTCCAAAGAGCGTCGTTGAGAGAGCCGTCGCCAAGCATGGCTGACTGACCATGTTCGCCAACGCGGCCCCAGCGAGTCCATGTTTGGTAGACACCAGAGCCACTCTGTAGAAGCTGGACACGGATGAACGTTAGCGTGTTGTCAAGACAGTTGAGTTGTCGCAATACAGGACTGATGGACGCACTTGAACGCGATAGAATTTGTTGTTGTTGTTGGAAGCATTGGTCTGGTTGAGCGAGGCATCGTAAATTATACCGGTGATCTAAAGACATCAGCACGAGTCTTGGAACAGTTCAGCCGTGGTGATTATAGCTTACAGGGTCAACATAGACGCGGTATGATGACGAGACGCCCTCGTCGATAGGAATGTCGAGGTTCGCACCTCCTGCTGGCGCGAATTGGGCGTCGGTAATCTTTGGGGCTGGCTTGACAGGGTCGGTGGGGGTGTCGGCAGCAGGAGGCTCTGCCTTTGCCTTTTTTGGCTGTTTGGCCGAGGTCGGGGCGGGCACAGGTGAGGATGCCTTGCGCTTTGTGGAGGAGCGAGCAGTTGTCTTTGTCGTAGCGACAGCAACATCATCTTCCTCCTCTACTTCATCGTCCTCAGGAGCATTTCCTGATTCGACGTCATCTTGTTCGAGGGCGTTGATGAGTTCTTGCTTTTTGAGTCCTGTAGCAGAGATACCGCGTTCCTTGAGAAGCTCCTTGAGCTCGGCGACTTTGAGCTTGCTGTACGGAGAAGTCATGATGTTTTCTGTTGTGCAATGAAGGCAATTGGAGAGTGTATCTAGCAGACGAACCGGTTATTTGAGTGAGACGAGTGAGGCCCGCCGTGTTGGAATCGCAGGCAGAAGTTGGCTTGGCGATGTGATAATCTGCGGAAGGTGCGACACTGCTGCCCGCTGCTGCCTCAGGACCACGCGCGACCGACGCCAATCAGCCAACCACTTGCGATAATCATTGACTTCACTTGGCATTGAAGTCCTCTGCAAGCGCTGATATAACAAACAACCCGACTTCAGATCACATCCACTTACTGCACCAACCTCTCTAGCAAGTCTTGAGCATGGCTCTCGTCAACTTGCCACCCGAGTTGCTCTTACGCGTATCAACCTTCCTCACTACCACCGAACTCGGCAATTTCAGACTCACAAACAAGCATGTCGAGAGAACTTTGTTCGACTCTTTCGCTCGCGAGTTCTTCACCAAGAAGCAGTTTATGCTTGAACAAATCAGTCTCCAAGCTCTGGTCGACATCTCGAAACATCCAACTCTTTCCTTGCGCCTGTCTGAAGTCGTCATCGGTACCCAAGTCTTCCCCCCAGACCCAGAGCTGGCCTCTTCGTTCGGCAGAGCAATGTACGAGGCTGGTTACGTCCACCATGAAGTTCTCATGGCAACTGGTCAGGCAATGCACATGCTAGCCGCCGCCTTTTCACGCTTGCCAAACTTGCGTACTGTGGGCTTGCGCGACTACAATGGATTGGGCCGTTATCGCGACGGCGAGTTTGCTACCTGGAAAAGCTGGGGCTGGTCCTTTGGCTGGGAGCATCAAGATACCTATCTCCCATCAGGCCAATACCATCGTACTCTCAGGATCATCCCGCCCGAGCCTATCCTCCCTGTAATTCTCTATGCCCTGGGCACTGCCAACGTGGTTCCCGAGAGCATCCATGTCTTCCTGCGCAAGCACGCAAAGCTCACACCACGCTCCTTTAACGTTCTGCATGGCTACATGGGCGAAAAGATCAGACCAGTGCTCGGCGAGATGAAAGAACTGATGTTGGCCATCGCCCTCGACTCGCCTTACCCCTCCTTCATGCCTAGTCTGCCACCAGACTCTCGAACAGCTACCGATGCCACACTCGCACGCCTGTTGCAATGCATGCCAAAGCTACAAACTCTGCGCCTCAACTTTGATCCCCACCAATCACTCGGTTCGCACTTCCTGGGTTGGCTTGGAAGTCCTGTTCCTAGTACTCCTACGCTCTCTCCAAGCTCGACAATCAGCTCCGTCGCATTGCCTAACTTGACCGCGCTCGAACTAGGCATGCTCAACGTGCCTGCTTCAGTACTACTGAAGGTCCTCACAAAGTTCAATCTGGAGTCATTTAGCATGTGGAAGTGTGTGCTCCATTCAGCATCACTCGACAACGAGGAAGACTGTTTGGGGCCGCTACTTCATGATCTCGCCGATGCGTTGCCTCAACCTACACGCCTCAAGTCTGTGCTCATCGGCTTCCCATCGCAAATGTATTGTGACAACGGATTCGGCTTCGGCAGAGAGGACCCCATCTGCTTCAAGCCTGTTGGCGCCGGTGATGTGGGCACTTACGACAAAGCAGAACTGAAGTCAGAAGTGAAGCATCATGCTGGCCCTGGTACAAGCATGAAGGACTGGCTGGAGATGTTGTCCAAGCGCACGCATATCAGGACGCCCGAGGAGTACTCTGACATTTCGCTAAGTCCCGAGACCGTTCATTCGGACGTTCTCGATCCGGACGAGGAGCGTGATGATGGCGATGAAGATGATGACGAGGACACGGACGAAGATGAGGATGAATGAACGAAACGAAGAGACTGCATTAGCTGGACCCTGATAAACACGTGGCTAAGGATGCAACAATAAGAAGAACACAATGCTCAATTGACAATTGATGAATTAATCGTTTCGGTTTCTCGTAGCGAACGCCCGGCTCGCTCCTAGTAATTGATTCGTACCTTCCCGAGGTGCTGTTGATCCTGATCCGAACGTCTCCGTTTTAGATGTCGCCATATTAGAAGTGTTCTCGAGCAACACACATGTTCATGACAGATGGTGTGGTAGATCCTGCTACACCACCACTTTCTCAATAATCTTTTCCAAATCATCAACTCGGAACGGCTTTGATATCCCATCATCCATTCCTACGTCGATTGCAGCTTGAAGTTGCTCGGACCTGGCGTTTGCTGTTACGGCGATGATCGGAATGTGGTTGGTGATGTCGCCGTCTTGCTGTGCTTGTCGGATCATCTTCGTACATGTCATGCCATCGATGATTGGCATCTCTATATCCATGCATCTAGAGATTTGATCAGTAAGCTAGACTTGGAAGAAAAAACATGAGTAACTCACATGAAATCAACACGTGGAAGATCTGAGCTGTCCCCCAACCCTTTCCAGTGTCGACTCGATTTTAAGAAGTTAAAGGCTTCTTGACCATCGTCGGCAGTGAAGACAGTGTATCCAGCGCGCCTGAGCTGCTTGGCGAGCACAACCTGATTGACATGATTGTCTTCTACAAGAAGCATGCTTAGGCTGTCAGACGCTGCAGCCCTCTTGAAAGGTAAAATAGTTGACCTGGTAGTAAGTACATCAGGCGCCTTGTCCCGTAAGGCGCAGATCGAGAATGCGAAAGTCGTGCCTTGGTCAGTTTCCGAATTGAAACCTATGTTACCGCCTTGCAGATTGACCAACTTCTGAGATATGAAAAGACCCAAACCAGAACCACCATACTTGTTGTATGTTTTAGGTGAAGCTTGTGAGAAACGTTGGAACATTTTGCTTCTCTCTGTCGCGCTCATTCCACAACCTGTATCGGATACTTCAAACCACAGATATATGTCTCCCTGGAACAGGTTCGTCTTTTCATTGGGTTCTATCAGCGGCTTTGTCATGATGAGGTCGTTGAATATCGGCACGTCTTTGGTCTCTGAGGCTCCAACGCGGACGGTGATTGATTTTGCTCCGTCAACGGTCGCTGTAAACTTGATTGCATTGGACAGAAGGTTGGTCATTCTAAATTGAAAGATGGTCAGTATCAGATTTCATGTGAGAGTGGAAGCAAAAGACTGTCTCGCAAGTATTGGATACGACTCACACTTGCATGATCCGGCCAGAGTCGGCTTGAATCCAGTCAACATCATGGAACTTGATGGATGCATCTTGCTTGGCTCCGAAGGCGATATTTGCGCGACCAGTCTCGACCCTGAAAGTCTCCACGATATTATCCATGAAGCTGCCTAGCTTAATAGATGATGGACAAATCTCAATCAAGTTAGAATCGAGCTTGGAGAGAGACAATATGTCATCGGTGATGCGCTTCTGGTGAAGAGAGCAAGACGTGATGGTTTCTACCGACTCATTAATATCTCCGAGTAGTCTTGTCAAGCTGTTTGGATCAATGGCAAGTTTGGCGGAGACTGATTGTTTAACTAATTCCTGTATTTGACGTAAGGAAACAGAAATAGAATCAGCACTGAGGATTACCGCGCCGAGCGGATTTCGAATCTGCAAAGGCATCAGCTAAAAATCTTTTATCACGATATAACTATGGCGCAATTACTTCGTGACTCGTCACGTCTATAAAGCTGGAATGTGTTAGCGGAAAGAAAGAAGAAGCATTTGTCAGAGCACTAACTTTTCCTGCTGTCTTTTGGCCTCGATCGCTTCTTTTAAACTGAACGCTTGTAATTCAGCCTCTCTCTGCTGTGCGAGAATCTGTTCGGCTTTAGCTGCAGCGACCCGTTTCACGTTGCCGTCGAACGCTCTGGCTTCTGCAAGTTTGATAGTCATGACTGCGTTAGCAAAGAATTGGTGCACTGAATGGATCCAGTTGGAATAGTCTTCGTCGTATGGCCTTCGAGGGGAGATACCCATGACTAACAATGCGAGCACTTCTGAGCCGTAAGCATCAATGCTTGGTAAAATCACTGCCTCGAGGGCATCGTCACCGTAGCAACGTTGACGAGCCTCCTTGCACCAGTCTTGCGGGAGCGTGCCATTTCTGACACTAAGAAGAACAGGCGTTCCCGTTTTGATAGCTTCTCTCATACAACGAACGTATGGCTCATTTGATAAAAGACTGATCTGCTGGGGCCGAGCAGACTCTCCAGAACCGACTTTGCCGTGTAATGTAAAATTCTGTCCATCAACGACATGCCGCTGACAATCGGCTTCAGCGGCATACTCTGTGTGAACTTCTGCTCGATAAAGCAGGGCAAAAGAAATGTCTCCGTCTTCATTAGAAATTCCTTGGAGCATGGCGTTCCAGAAGTTGGTCATATTGTTTGCAGACACACAAGAGTCCATGATGGCCTTGAGTGATTCCTTTCTCCTTAGTTGTACAGCAGTTGCTGTTGTGTCGTAAGTGGTCGCATGATATCCTTGTAGTGGTTCTGGAAGCTTGACCATCGTTGCTGAGAGAAATGTTTCCTGTAATCGGTCTTCATTTTTGAAAAAGAAAGTGACATGGTTCTCGTTTGCCGGTTTCGCTCTGGTCGTTGCTCTGTCTACAATCCTACTGATGGCAGGCGCGTTGGATATCAGAGCCTCGTTCATCCCTATAGGCCTTCCCAGATAAAGTGGGTGATGATCGTAGAGTAATCGACCATATGCAGTGTTGTATATGATGATTGAGTCTGGGCCGAGCAAGAACAGCTGGGGTTGAGGCGACAACATGGCGAGGTTTATGAGGACTAGCAATTCCCTGGACCATGTCGATATGGGACCAATTGAGCTCTCTGACCATGGCAGCTCACGCAGATAGCGCAGGTCTGCATCGATAAGTTCATCTCCGGATGGGGTTGTGAGAAATGCATGTTCAGGTTGACGAAGATCGTCAGTCGATCGCCCCACAGGCGAATTCATGTTGCGCGAAACGCACTTGGTGTATCGCTTTCCAGCGCACAGTGTTTGTTGTCGGCAAGCTCGTTAGTCCTGGGTTGAGGCCTGATTATCGTATGCGGGATCAGTGGACATGTGCTGTACAAGCAAATCTATGCTGGTGGGAGTAGGTACTCCATAGAGTATGGTTTGACGTCATGCCGACTCGCAGGGCCTAATAACAGACGTTCCCTGCCAAGTTAACGTTGCTAGTAATGACCCAACGTTCACTTTTTACAAAAGCTATCTATGCTTTTATGCAGATAGGATGATAAAATCATTGTTAGAGATACTCTCTATAAAAGCCATTGCACGGTAACCGCTAGCTAGCATAATATAGAAAATATAATATTATAATGAATATTATGGATATGGATATGGGGGTCACTAGATATGGACTGGATTATGTACATTGTACTAGATCTCTATTCACTCCTAGCCCTGGTCAACTACAACGTATCTATGGAGTCCATCTCCGTCTGTTACCGATCCATTTGACAATATATACTAGACCCAACAGGACAGGCACTTCAATCAAGGGCCCAACAGTCGACGCCAATGCCTGGTCGCTATCTGCGCCGTACGTCGCTACAGCAACTGCAATAGCCAGTTCGAAGTTGTTGCTTGCAGCGGTAAAGCTTTGAGTTGAAGCAAGCTTGTATCCGAAGCCAAGGCGATGTGTGACCCAGAGTGTAAAGGTAAAAATGACAAAGAAGTATACGATGAGAGGAGCAGCGACTCGGATCACCGACACAATCTGATGTACGACTCGATGGCCTTGCGAGGCGAAGAGGACAATGATGGTATAAAGGAGGCCGATGAGAGACCATGGTGCGACCCATTTAAGGAAGACACGCTCGTACCAATCTCCCTTTACCGTATACTTCAGGGCAAAGCGAGTGATGATGGCAGCCCCTAGCGGGATTCCGAGGAAAGCTGCGACGCTCGTAGCGATTGTTGAGTACGACGGTGTGATGCCAGATTGTGAGTGGCTGATGATGTTGATGAAGAAAATAGCCAACGGAGCGTAAAGAACGATCTGTAGAATGGAATTGACGGCAACCAGGATAGCACAATATTCGTTGTCGCCGCCTGCCAACCCGGTCCAGATCAAAACCTATAATTTCAGTCAACTTTGGAAGCTCCTGGAGCATGAAGAGAGGATTACCATAGCAATGCACCTGGCAAGTCCGACAAGGATGAGGCCCTCGCGGAGACCACTCTTGTCAGGTAGGAATGCCCAAGAAAGAGCCAACTGCCATGCATTAGACTTGATAGCGAGTGTGGTATACATCTCATATCCATACCATCAGGAACGGGGCAACGATCCAATTCATAATGATCGAAAAGCCAATCTGTGTCCACAACTTCTTGGTTTTGAAGGCCAGGTGAAGGGTCTCGTATTTGACTTTGCAGAGGATTGGATACATCATGACAAGAAGACCAATTGCTAAGCTACTGTTAGCAAGTGTCTGCAGCAGCTCTTTTGCGACATACCGATCGGGACTGAAACGCCAACGAACTTTCCCTTCTCAAGAGCTGGGCCAGTCTCTGGAACGAAATTGCCTAGCAGAATTCCAATCGCCATGGCTAATATTATCCAAATTGCAAGGAAACGATCCAACCAGCCAAGGCCTTTGATAGTGGAGACCTTGTCTGGCTCAATTGTCTCTTCAATCTTCTGTTTCTCGATATCGGTAGGTGGATTGTGAGGTGCGACGGTTGACGAAATGTCGTTCCGACAGGCAGTCTCCTCGGACTGATGCATTTTGCTGTATTGTCAGATGGATAAACAAAGAAGCTGAGTAGAATGGTCAGACTTGAAACTTCTGATGAATACTATCTTGCATTCCAGAAAACGCTTGCTTGATATATCTAGTGTTCTGGTAGAATAGGCTGTCCAATGAACAGAGGGTAGCGACACTATCGCATGGCCTGTCACTCCCTCCTTGTCATTGGCCGAATTCCGCCCAGACCGAGACGATGCCGATCGATAGATCTGTTTACCAATCACCGAGGCACCTGCTAACGGACCAACTTCTGGAAGGGTCCCGACATCGAGATTTTGTGCATCATCTATTGGATGGCCAATCATGATGCTAGGGTGAGACGTCTGAGGTAGTTCGACTACACCAAGATGGATCACATCAGTAGGGACGTGTTATTGGTATGTCACTGACATACCAGTGACATACCAGTGACACGCTGGGGGCACGTTGCTAGTCGACGTCGCTTGATAGGAAGATGGAAGTAAGTCAAGTAAGCTCCATATCCCTAAATCACAGCTCCGTTCTTTTACAAGCAAAATCGTCGTTCAACCATATGAGAGGCGGCCAAACACATCGACGATTGATAAGAAACATATTGTCGTCTTCAACCTTAGCCCGTCACTATCACCATCTTCCAACAATGGCTGAAGCCACTTTGGCAACAGATGTACCATGGTATGCGGGATACCCAGAAGTCAGGAGCAGTCCCGCGACAATTACCCGCTCCGATCTGCTTAATATGATCGAAGCAGGTAAAAAGCCTGGCGTCGATTACATACTCATTGATCTCCGCAGAACCGACCATGAAGTAAGCAACGCCTGCAAGAAAGCCCGACAATACGCTGACAAGTGCACTTCGGATAGGGAGGAACGATATCGGGTTCGATCAATCTTCCTGCTCAGAGCCTGTACCCTACCATACCAACATTGTATGCCACGTTCAGAGCTGCCCGGATTCCCAAGATCATCTGGTACTGCGGTAAGCACCCTCACTAAAGTAAGCAAAGAAGGATCCATGCTCATTGGCTACTTCCAGGCTCTTCTCGAGGTAGAGGGACACGTGCTGCAGCATGGTTCGCAGACTATCTGGACGACCGTCATGAGGATCAAGTGCTGATGGAAAGCATCGTTCTTTTGGAGGGGATCAAAGGCTGGGCAACAGCAGGAGACGAGTACAATGCAAAGATGCAAGAGTATGACGCCGGGATCTGGAAAGATTGATGGCTAGCCGGGCGAAAGAACAGCTTCGTACCAGAATACTGCCAGAATCAGATAAAAGCATGGATCACTCACCCAGCAACATCAGTTTGCTAATTTACGTTTGACTCTAATTAGCTCAAACATGAACAAACTTGCGACACAATACGAAAGCCCTGAAAAAATCTGCGCAAAAAGGTATACCCTGGTCGAGCCTGGGCGTCGCAGCTTCAAAGCAATGACTTCGGAGACTGCTGGATGATTAGCGCTGTGGAAGGCTGCATAACCATAAACATACACGTTGTAGGTAAGACGATTGTTATCCATGATATTGAAAGGAGTGAGGGCAAATCCTTCAAGCCTGCCACTTCGACGCAGACCGGTCCAATCGTCTGTCTAAACCTCAGTTTGACGAGTGTATATCGGAAGTGGATACTACTCACCACCCAGAAAGCACCAAGGATGGCCCCGCTGAATAGAGCAAAGAAGATTGTGAGGCCGTAACTTGTCGCCGGTATCCAGAACGCAAAGCAAGACAGACCACAGATTAGAGTCAGATATGCAGCAACATGAATCCGGCTGTGTGCATCACTCCAGATGCCAATTACTGGCCTTCCAATGGCTGTGCCGATGTTGAGCAGCCCGACAACGTTTGTCGCTTGGCTTTGCGACAGCCCAATGGAAAGTGCGAAATCTGACAACGAGAAGAGCAGTGTGATATATCCAAGCATGCTGACGAATGCCCAGAGAAGCAAGAGCTGAACGTCATATCGTCGAAGGAGCTTTCGGTCGAAGGCGAGTTGTGGTGGCTTGACCAGCCGGTTGCGGTCACGAAGGAGTGCTGTCGCGGCCGCGTTGGCAATAAAGACGATCATGCCCGTGGTTCGAAGAGCCCAAGGGGTCGACAGTCGTTGTATCATGACCTCGGTGGCCCATGCGAAGCAAGCACCTCCAACACCGGATCCAGCAGAGCTTATACCGTTCGCAAGACTTCTTCTGCGCTTGAACCACTGAGACAGGATTGCTGTACTCGGGATGTACAGGAAGCCTATACCAAAGCCTACGAGTAAACCTTGGGTCAGATATAATTCCCAGATACGTGTAGCGAAAGAAGCCCCAAGGAATCCGGCAGTCTGAAAGATGATACCAATCGACATGGTGAGATGCTTGCCGTAGTTGCGAGTCAAGATGGTAACGATTGGGGAGACGATCATGGCCATTGAGAAATTGAAGCCGCCTATGAAAGCAAAGTCGATTGAGGAGGCATTTGGAAAGACATTGTCAGTCAAGTAATGAGACAAATAGACTCCATATGACTGTCCAAATGTCAGTGCTTGCGACAAGTGGAGGCAACTGACGTTGTTACCGCAACTACACCCCATGAGAAGAAGTTGATCATGGAGCAAGATGCAACACATATCCAGCCATATCCGCCGTCAGGAGGTATGTCCTCTTCTTCAAGCTCCAACTGGTCTCTACGCTGAGGGCTCGGAGAATGGGCTCTTTGTGGACACATCTGATAGTGAGCCTTTACTAAGAAAGTTGACGGAGCATGGAATTTGTAGAACTGAGATGGCACAGTGAGGGGCACATGAATGAGAGCAAAAGGGTGTCGTACCTACCGCAACTTGCTTATGCGATGACAGCAGGCAGACATACAGAAACGGCAGACACCTGATCTTGACCATACTAGCGACCGGCGAATGGAAAATGATTCAAGTGAACGAGAGGCGGAGGAGCGTCGCTCGACAAGGTTGCTGGCAGTGACATTCCGACGGGCGTGGCGTTTGTCTTGGCAGTGACATGCCACCTGGCCGCTCTGCCGCGATCTTACATAAGATCCGTTGGTGCCAAAGACGCTGCTTCGTCGAGGAGATATCGATAAGATGTTTCCCTGCAGACCTCTCTTGAACAAGTTGTCTTCACGACTCACAAGCCCGGCTTCGCAACACACTATTCGCATTCCGCAACAAAGTTTCTATTCATCACACCGCCGGCTCTTCGGCATGTCGAACAATCGCGTCCACGGTGATTTGAACAACACCGAAGTCATGAGGGAGACGAACTCTCTAGTGCCAGATCCCGCATATGACGGAAAAACACTGGCCATTCCGGAAGCAGAGGATGATGCAGAAATCAGAGCAAAATACAGACCGTTCATCACAAGTCCTGAGGTGACGAGCAGCGATTGGATCGCAAAATCAGAACTCAGCACTGCATTGAAAATGGCCGAGGCAGATATGGAGAAGACTGGTGGAGACAGATTGAAGATCCTGGTTCTATACGGCAGTCTACGCGAGAGGTGAGCATGATCATTGTTGATTCCGACTGTCCGCGATGCTGATACAAGCAGATCGTATTCGCGTCTATTAGCTTTCGAATGCTCGCGGATCCTCTGGCGTCTTGGTGCTGATGTTCGTGTTTATGATCCTTCAGGTTTGCCTGTCAAGGACGACGTCCAACATCAACACCCGAAAGTTCAAGAGCTTCGTGAACTCAGCAAATGGAGTGATGGTCATGTCTGGGTATCTCCTGAGCAGCATGGAAATCTCGTATGTGCCTTGAATCTACCACACGGGGTCTGTACTAATCGTTGAACAGACTGCGGTTTTCAAAAACCAGATTGATTGGGTTCCATTAAGTACTGGATCCGTCCGACCAACTCAAGGCCGTACGTTGGCAATCGCTCAAGTCTCTGGCGGTTCGCAATCTTTCAATACGGTCAACTCTCTTCGAATTCTTGGCCGATGGATGCGCATGTTTGCTATTCCCAACCAGTCTTCGGTCCCTATGGCTTATACTCAATTCACCGATGCTCAAGATCCGGCAGACCATGATGCCTTTGTTCAAGCCGAAGGAGGCAGTAGACTCAAACCATCAGGCAACAGAGACAGAGTTGTGGACGTCATGGAAGAGTTGTTCAAGTACACTCTAGTCATGAGACAACATTTCGACCTCTTTGGAGATAGACACAGTGAGCGCAAGGAGAGGGAAGTGAAACGTTTGAGGGAGATCGAAGTCACGAAAAAGGAAGAAAAGGCAGGAGTAGAAGGAAATGCGACTAGCATGATCACGGCGAATACTGTGAATGGCATTGATGTTAAGGGAGCTTAATGACGAACAGATATGGATGTATCTCGCTTTCTCATGGATGGCTGATTACTGTTGGAACACTCGGAGCGCAAAACATCCCACCAGAATGAGCTCTCAGCGTGATTACAGAAGCATCATGAATTGGAGCCTTTTATGGAGTCCGACGGGAGCACGCAAGGAAAGTTGCTACAAACGGACATGTGTGTTGGTCATAGAAGCTTCGTGCATTGCGATGCTTCCAAAAGCCTAGCACTCGATCTCCAAACCCCCTAGATATATACAAGAAGCGAAAAGTTTGGGGTATCATAAGGACAATGAAAGAAAAGACAACGCTCAAAGACCCAGATTGACAAGCCTGATATCTCGTTCCCTGGCATAAGACACCCAATCGATCTCAGCAGGACTTCCTCCGAACTGGACCCTTTCTCTCTGCTCTGCGCAAATCATCTCAAGCAACTCACGAGATTTGGTGACGTTGCAACTTATACCAGTTCCCTCCATAGCTCTGATAATGCCAATGGCTCTGTTCTTGTCGTGGTCGTTGCTGCTGTTGACGCCGGCCAAAAAGACAGAGAAGATAATGTGGTGCTGTTCGGTGCCCTTCTCTGCAATCACTAGAGCTGCCATGGCGAGGATGTGACGACAATGACTGGCGATCTCTTTGCGTTGAGCGGATGTGTTGTGAAGACGTTGGCCGCGGTACATGCTTGTGTACATGTACACCATTGCGGTAGAGTATTCAATAGAGGCCTGTAAGTTCGTTAGTTTCGTATTCTCCTCGCAACGAGTATTCTGCCTAGGCAGAGAGTACTAAAAGAGAAGAATAAAGGAGAAAAATGGAGAATAACTTACAAAGTCAAAGACAGTCCTGGCAAGAGTCGGCAGTCTGGTCCCAGCCTCTGGTGAGTCTCGCGGTAAGAATGCTGGGTATTTCACGTTCCAAGATGAGTACAGCTCGTTTCTGAACCTCGTCACAGTAGCCTGATGCTCAACAATACTGCCACGACCCATCTCGACATCATCTCTCATTTGAAGTGCGATCTGACTCAGCTCAGCCAGCCGCGTACACATATGACTGCTGAGTTCCGAAACAGCCGACAAGCCCGCGATCTCGAGATTGGGTTGTTGGGTTGTGCTTTCCGGCTTACGCCAAGTAGGCAAGGTCGAGCCATGCATTAGATATGCTCGTACGAAACATCCCGACTCTGTGTTTCCTGCAAGACACGACTGTGCGTCAAGGAAGAGAGTATACCAGAGAATATATGCCTGCAGTTCGGTAACTTCGGCATTGTCGCGAGAGTATGCCAATCGAGCGAGTTGTTGAAAATGTTGCGACCACATGACGCCATCCGGGGAGCAGTTTTGGGTTGCGCAACAGATGTCGTATAGAAGAAGGATGAAGTGGAGGTAGACCAATGATCCTGGTGACATGTTTGTGCTCGTCATGCATGCGGAAATGGCTTGATGGTAATGTTGGAACGCTCCTGCTAGGAGGTGTCGTTGTCCTTTAAGGGCCAGGCTTAGTAGCGTGATTGCGCATATCGCATGGTATAGCTGGAGATGATTAGCATCAGAGACTCAATATGACCAGTGACTGACGAAACTCACAGGCCTGAATGTCCGCGACTCCTGAACAATGATATCCTCACTACCGTAATCGCTCAATTTAAACCTCGAACCAAGTGGCATCATCCTTCTGGAAATGAAATCCTTGTAATGTGTCATGACTTCGTCAACATCTGCCGTTCCATAATTCGAAAGGCCCCGGTGTAATGAAGGTGCGCCCGTCAGCTGACTCGTGAGGTTCATGATAGAGGTTTTGCGTTCGGGGAGTGCCATGAAGTATGGTGTGTCTTCAAATTCGGAAAGCACAATGAGATTGGGATCCTCTGAGAAACCAAATGTTGCGAGGGGTAGAGAGGATCCAGAGCTGCTGCGGTATCGTCTGATCAGCCCGCCATATTCCGGCAATTGACCAAAGCTATCTGGCGTGAGGATGACGTTGAAAGTCCCAGGAGGTTGTGTGAGTGCTTTTCTTTCTCTTTCATCCTCGTTACTGAGCTCGGTGAATGGCGGTAATGTGGGCTGGTGTCGAGCATACAACTGACGAGCCATGAGCCGGAGCTGGTTCTTCTCATCCCACGACGGACTTCCTGCTGTTGAAACATGCTTGTGCCTCCGCTTTGTGCGAATGCTAAGATCGTCGAATTTCCATCTTTGACCCCATTCACAGTCTTTCCCCAGTCGAGTGCATGAGGAACATATCGGTCTGATCTCATCACATTTGACCTTCCTTTGTCGGCATGTCCAACATCCATTCCTTGATCTCGGTTTTGATTGTCGTGTGTTGGGTCGACGTTCTCCAATGGCTGAATCAACATCCGAGTTGGATCCCGATGATTGTGATTTCGATGGACTGGAGCCTAATAGAGGTCCTGCAGTGGGTGGATAGATAGATGTTGTTTGGATGTTCATGACTTCAAAGCCCTGTATAGCGTGGGGGAGACTCATGCGATGTTGGAGTTGACAGCGGCAATGACGGAACTTTGAAGCGGGGCAGGGTAATGGTGAAACTGGTGGTATTCCGTAGGGCAGTAGCGACTCGAGTCTGAAGGAAACGTCCACAAAACTCGAGTTATAGATACAGCCTTATGAGAAGTCGGAATCAACGAGTTTTGTTGTGTTCGGAAGGATTTCTAAATTTGCTCCTTGAAACAGGGCACTCAAGGGTTGATGAGATCAATTGCTACCTTGGGATCTCTGCTGCCCAGACCATAGAAACGTAGCTTTCGGCGCAGCGCAAAAGCTTAACAGTAATTGCGCTAGAGGATCTCACCATGTCTTCCGTTGCACACGGCATGGCATTAACGTGTTTTCGAACTTAGCTTCAACGACTTTTGAACCTGTTCTTCGACGTCAAGATACCGCCGCGCCAAACGCCGCCTCAATCGCTTATTCTTAGCAATTGGGCATCGCGTGGTGGCGGCTGAACTTGCAAGTGTAGCAGAATTCTTCTCCGATGTGCGCCGAACCAAGCCTTGAATAGTTCAACACCAGCAAAAGTAGACTTTACCGTTTGTCTCGAGCTTTCCCCAGCTGGCAGCACCGCCCCCGTTAAATCGCTTGTCAGGTCGGGATAGCTTAGAAAGGACAGACCGACTTCGAAGTGCGTCAGAGCGTCAATAGATGACCCTTGCATCCACCAAATCATTTCATAGCCCGTGGAAGGGATGGAATGCGCACAGGAGGATCAATAGGGCTTGACGGAGAGCGTTTCCTTAACTTGACCCTTCGAAAGTAGAAGGCCCTAAGTTATCACAACGCCATGACGCGTACGCCATGATCTTGCATGTACTATTCTTTCTGTGGAAAGGTAATGCTGATTGGTAAGAGATGAGGTCAAGATATGCACAGAAGGCGTTGGTTAGCAACTTGCAAGCGAGGTCAATCAGACCGGCCGTTGTTTGATGAATGCCGTCTACCCAATTCACCTTCCAAAGTTACACTTCGAGCCATCCTGTCTGGCGGCCACGTGAAGGAAGAAATGGCCCGACACTGTAAATCGCCGGCAAAAGACGGCGTCTGAGGGTGATCCTGCGAAACTCTGAAGGATGGATCTAAACCTAATCCTTAAATGCGACGCTTCGAGAATGACTGTCCTGCAGGTTGTGATGATTATTTGCAACGGGTTTCGGCAGAGTCAAAATGTTGGCGATTCCCTACAAGAGAGTTTTCAGAAACTTTCAATGTTGTTATAACAGATCAAAGGTACCTGAACACGTAAATGTCTAGGTAGATCGGTGGAAGTTGTGCGAGTCAGGTCGTTCGTGTCAAGCTGTCGGAGCCCGGAACATCACTACTCCCGGTCCGGGATAGGTCGTCACACTCAGAAAGTCCAGGGATCAAACACAGGACGAGACCGTTGCATTTTCTTACATTGCCATCAAAGCCCGGCTGAGCATTAACGTCCGTTACTCCATGCAGTCATCTTTTGCAAGGGTGTAAGACAGTGAGGCATGTGTTCGTCACAGGCCAAAGATACAGAGGTACATACATCTCGGCTTCCGCTTCTTCCACTCTTCCTTTCCTTCGGGCCGAGTGCGTTCCTATCCGAAGCGCATCACTGCGAAGCCGTGTTGAATCAACCTCACTTTCCTGGAGAAAGACCCGGGTGAGGATCATAAAAGAAGCTTCAACTCCACGCCATCAATGTTGCCATGTGGAAGACGGGACGATACGAGAATTTCAGACCTGAAACGCCAGCGATCGATGGTACAGGGAAGAAGTTTAGGGGAAAAGTCAACTCAAAAGCCATGTGGCTCGCCAAATACAAGGCTGAACCTTGACCCTCGAATGCTTAGACAATTTTGTGCGACAAAAACATGTGGCATCATGCATCATGCCGCCGCCCCTTACGCAAACGCACCTCCACGGAGTAGGTATCATGAACGGGTTTCCTGCTGTCGCCAAGTATCGAATTATTGATCGAAGTCATGTCCGGTCGGATGAATCCCCGCCAGCCTTATCTCATCAACGACCATATTGAACCAGATTGCCTTGGTACATGGACGTAGAATCACCCTCATCTACCACCCCAGCTGTTCGCTTACAACGGACAGGCTCAAAGCAGTTGAGAATATGCAGGGAGCCGAGGAGGCGTTCAAATGCCGGGGCTTGCTGTTAATCCCGGACCATGGTTTGCCCAGCCTGTCCATTTTCTCTTTTCTGTCGTTGGGTCCAGGGCTGGACTTGAAATAACCTCCAGATCAAGCGACGACATAAATCGGTCCCCTACTCCGTACATGTACTGTACCCCGAATAGCTTCCATAATAAGCGACGACATCCCGTGTATTCGATCTGGCTCTTTCTGCTAAGTAATAATGACAGAGACCGTATCTCTCATCATCTTCAACCAACGGCGGAAGCTGGGTTCCGTTGTGGAGTATATGCGCATGTGTATGAGATACGCTTTTCGAATTGAAAGGGAGACGACGCAAAACTCTTGGCTGATAGAATAGGATGGTCCGATCTTCGGCGTACACTTGCGCATCTCAACATTCGGCCGAGATTCTGCTGCTCTCTTCAATAATACCAAAAAGTCAGCCTTCTATCTTCACATCTCTGTTTCTCAACAGCATCTCCAAAAGCGGCTCGTCTTCAACGCCCACTACACTCACCTCAGTCAATACTCCGAATGATCTGTCAACGACGACTGTAACCTCGGCTTTTCGAACCCTCCTGCTCCGCGGCCATGGTATCGGGGCAGGATGGTTTCAACGTTCCTTTGCTTAACACCACGCATATATTCGGCTTGTTCAGGGGAGACCTTGTAGTTTGCCTCTGCGTCATTGATGTCGCCATAGTAGTGTCGGCCTACTGCCGCTATTACGACGACAAGGCATGCGCAACACACCAGGACGATGATGATTGTTGCCGATGGACTCAATGCTCCCATTGTTGTGTTTGTCTTGTCGAAAGAGCTTGAAATGTGGTAGGTGCGCGACAGCTGCGCTCTGGTCTTGCGGACTTCGTGATTGATGATGTGGTGACTTGAGGATGAGAGTGAGCCTCAGGCCCTTCTTGTAGTCCTGCTCAATCCCCAGAATCGCTCTTGTTGACCTAGGATCAACATGCAGATAACCGCTAATGGCTCCTACTTCTTCCTTCGATTGTAAAGGGAAGACTGTGATAGGCTATCGTTGTGCCTATTCTGTGCATACGGTACCACACGCGATACGGTCTTCTATACGATACGGTTATACGATACGGCGCATACGACCGCGTTCATGCTTTCCGATAATCAACAAAAGCTGTCTGCTCGTGCTTGTCACTGTATTTCACCATGTTCTTGCTCAAAGTCATCTCCCACGGAGACCCGTCCTTCTATCTTTTTACGTGGACGACTGCATAGAACTTGAAGTGTCTTGCATCTTTACGACTTCGATACTACGAAATATCATGGCTAGAGGGCGGCAATGATGATAGATCTATGCGCTCGAGGGAATGGACGTGTAAATGATAGATGTTGAGTACTCTAGAAGTACTTTACATTTGACTGGGGCTCACAGATTCAAGACCGTGGAAGAAGAGATATTGGCATGGGATAGACATGCTGACATTCATAATATTGTATACGCTGATTATGGCTACTATCGGAAATAGCCTCATCTGAGAACTATAGCCTATTGAAACAACTCTATGGCGTCCAGGATCTATGAATGTCAGTGTGTTGCTCTGAAGATGTGGCTCGAGGAGATGGCTTACGAAGTTCGGCGCCAAGTATGAGGCACCACTCGAACCTGATGCAACAGTTATGGTAATGGTGTTTGCTCCAGCAACCAGAGTACCGGCAGGGATCTTGATATCATAAACTTCGCCAAATCCACGATATGCTCCTCTCGTCACGCCACGAGAATCAATTTTCACTGGAGCGGCGGGAGCAGCAGCGCTGTAGCTATTGATCTTGGCTTGAGGTCTGCCACTCGCAAACGCCAGGGTGGTACCGATGCGCAGAGTAGCGGCTCCGGCCTGAGCTGCTGATAAAGTGAATTTGATCGTGAAGGGGTCATTGACACCTTTGAACAGTGCCATCGGGACGTCTGTCAATTTACTTGTACCGACGGTATATGTAAGAGGTCCCCAGCTGGACATGCGCTTGTCAGATGGATGCATACGAAGTTGCTTGTCGGCATTGAGGAATCCAGTAGGCTGACCATCCCAGTTACCGATCGTCCAGATCGTCTTGCGCGCAGTGACTCCAGATGCGATACTCTTACTTGTTGTTGATCCAGCAGTGACGGCTACAGTAGTCTCAGCTACCTTGAACTCGGTCTGATAGAGGACCATCGTGTAGGTCCCAGGTCGCATGGGTGGGGAGGTGAAGCTGCCGCCAGAGTTTGCATATGTCCAGTACTGATTGTTTGTATTATACCAGTGAACAACAGTCTGGAAGGAGCCTCCAATACCAGAGGCTGTACCGGAGACTCGACCACGACCAGAGTCAGCCATATATCCAGTGACTTGCATGTCTGAGAAGAATGATGTATCGACGCTGCTGACCGCCGGGATACCCGAGCGACTAAACACAATAGCATAAGGACCATGAAGGCCTTGACGGAAAGACTCTGTCTGCACATGCCCAGAGTTCATGTAGAAGTAAAGACCAGTGTAATCGCCGACATTGTTGGAGTTGATGTCTCTGTGGAAAGGTCCACCACTGGAAGCTTCATACGCAGGATTGGGAAGAACCATACACGCATGAATTGGATCCGAACCATCTCGATAGACGCAATGCACCTGGTCATCGATGAAGCGCTGACTGGAGTAGAACTTGCTTCGTGTCTCGCCGTTAACAACAAACACGTCCGACCCTTCAACGGTGGAAGTACTCCCAGCAATGGTCGAAGCGGTACCGAAAGGATACTCCAGAGGCAAAGACTTGGAGTTGAGACGAGCGATGAATCGCAATTCGCCAATAGTAGGTTCAGCTGTGGTATATGTGGCCATGTACAGGGCGCTGTCGCCACTCTTGACAACGATGTAATGAGTCAACGTGCTGGTCTTGCAAGTGATCTTGGCATATTGACTGGCGATGACTTCTCCAGTCACGGTTGCAGATCCGAGACCTGAGCTGATGTGGGATCCTGTGCTTTTATACTGGAGCTCCTCGCCACGGTAGAGAATGGATGTGATATCACAGCTCTTCTTGTTGACGGTCACGACAAGCGTATTGGACGCTCCAGCATCGACAACATAACTGTCGGTGTTGCTGGTGAGTCCAAAGGCCGCGGAAGCCAAGGGAGTAAAAAGTGTAAGAGCCGGAAGAAGAATGCTTGAGAAAAGCATGGTGAATGAAACCGGAGAATATCTTGAGCGCGAGAAGTGTTGAACGTCTCGAGCCCGCTCTTTATGTGTCGAACAGGATCATGTCGAAGCAATGCTCCCATTCCCGAGGGCAAAACAAAACTCCCCTCCCGACTACGTGCGGACAGACCGTTTCACCACATGTACAGAGGAGCTCCACGAAACTCGCTTACCTGCAGAGACGATCAATAGGAAGAATTCAGCCATGGTTCTGCAAATAGGTGAGACTCGGCCGATTGCTTGTCTCCAGGGGTAAGCATTGGCGATGGAGTTGATGGCGGTAGTGTGAATTTTTGAGAGGAAAAGTGCGACGAGGAATGCTATAGGTGGAAGTTCAAAACCGCAAAGCCTAAGCAGAGGAAAATCTGTCGGTGATGGATACACCGAGTGGTAGAATAGACTTTGGTATTGCAACGTGAGGGTACATCCAGGAGGCTCACGTGAAGGCAGTTGTGGAGGATCGGCAAGCCTAGCACAGTAGACTAGCAATATAGGTAACTTGATGCAGTGGTAAGGAATAGGGGAGGAATGGCGTTCAGATGGTGGGAGAATAGTGACAGTGGTACAAGTATAGTGTGGTTGGTTGCATGGGTTGTCGTCTGAGGTTGATGATGGGTTTGGCTTGGCGAGGCAGTAGCGAGGGAGGATGCATAAAGAGGCTGCACAGTAATGCAGCTACCCCACGTTCATCTACAAGGTTGCACCTGCCTCTGAAACCAAATTTCTACATCAACAGCAGAATGAAGCGGATAGTCGGTCAATCTCGCGCTAACCATGTCGCTCTTCGGTGGAGGGGATGATAGTGGCCCGCCGTCGCCCAGCCAAGCAAGCGACTTTTCCATCAGCACCATCGGCGAGGATCAATCACGCACGGCGCATTCGGAAGGCTCGCCCGACACAAACGCTGGTCACGACGACTACAACGACCACGACGATCATGAAGAGCAGGCCGACGGGGGTGCCGGTGGGGGCATTGAAGAGATGGAAGATGGGATAGCCAGCAGGAGTCCATCAGCAATGTCAGATACTAGCGACGTCGAAGTTCGGCCCAATCGCTTCCGAGGGTCAGACCGCGCATGGCTACACCACACACAGCCCGACCGTTCCCTGGCCCACTCGCTCGACCAGCTAGCAGCAGACGACCTGAGCTTGCACCTCTACAGCGCTCATCATTTGAAAGCTCGCTTGCGTCAGCGTGTTCCCTCGTCGTCCACATCCTTCAGACCATGGAGCAGAAAAAGTCGCTGGCTTTCCACCAATCAAGACGTCGAGAAAGCGTGGTATCCTGAACCTGACTGGACTGCATGGCCACTTCCTCCTGATAATGCTCCTGCCGGCAATGAAGTCTTTGGCCGACCGAACGATGGACTGGATGCCTACACTCTACGCACTGCTAACCAAGCGACCCCGGCTGACAATATGCGAGAGCAGTTGCATGCTGTTCTCCTGGCTCGCGCGCACATTGCTTGGAAGGAAGAAACTCATCAACCAGTGGCACCACGCAATGTCACGCCTAAGCTTCCCGTTACCCCTACCCGACTTTCTCCCGCAAGCCGTGGTCGCACTCGATCCTTGTCAATAGGCGCAAGTTCAGCCCCTTCGTCGCCCTCAGTAGGTGATGACCTGCCTCCAATGTCATCGTTGGACAAGTCAATCATCCTGCAAGAAGCCCAAGGCCAAGTCGACTCTCCTCGCAATGGATCCATCAAGGACGAGGATGAAGAAGAGAAGGAAGATGAACACCTCGCTCGCCCCGTCTTTTCGGCCGACGACGATAGCTCTCGTGCTCTCCTGGATCCAACTGTCAATCACATCATGTCCAAACTAGACAAGCTATTACTAGCCTTGCACCAAAGCAGACAGGCACATCTGCACCGCGCGAGAGATGGAGACACCTCGGATTCTTCTGCAAGATCAAACTCGACATCACGCTCAACATCGAACAAGCCAGCCAAGAAGCCGTCCAAGAAGGCATCTCAGCCCAAGACCACAGCTACTGCTCGAACTAGGCACAGTCGTCGAAACACAGGCTCTGCCTCCCGTCAGTCCAGTCCGCAAGATCTCGTCGTATACGATGATTCAGGCGAAGACGAGACATATGAACCAGAAAAGCCTAAAAGACGTTCTCCTTCTGTCAGCGCAGAGCCCGAAGCTCATGATACATCTCCGGAGGCCAAGAAGCGACGCAATGCTCCTAGGCCAGGCTTGAGAGATTGGAGCGAGGTCTTGGGGATTGCTAGCTTGAGTGGATGGAATCCTTCAGTCGTTGAGAGAGCTCGTCAACGATGTAGCAAACTGTTTGGAGAAGACATGCACTTCTACACCATGGCTGAACATGGCGACTCTTCTGCTGATGAAGCCGAGCATGTGGGTCAAGTACTGACCTCACGCTTGAATCAATCAGCAAGCTGGCGATGTCCTCTCACCAATTGTTTCCGCAACATGCAACCTCTTGAGCACGGATTCCGCTGGCGTGAACACATGCGCAAATCACACAAATACGACAACGACCAGATTGCCAATCTTGAGGAGCAGTTGACTCGATCTGGAGATATCGTTCCTTTCAGACGCCATCGCGTACTGGCTCACAATCCCAGAGGTTGGCAGCCACCAAATCCACTCAAGTGTCCGCACTGTCCAAGTTCTATATCCTCTTTTGCCAAGGTCAGTCGTTTGGTCGATCATATCAGGCGCCGTCACAAGTACGATCCACGCATAGAAGACCCGCCGGAACAGCGAGCGAATCGACAAAAAGATGTCTCCTCCGATGAATCGAGCAGCTCTGCCGAGGACAGTGATGATCACATGGTGGGCGGTGTCCACAATGATGGGTTCTTACAACCTGTTTTCAGGCATGCTGGTACTCGTGGAAGAGACCTTGAACAACGAGCAAAGAGAGCCAACGCCCGCCGCTCAAAGGCCGAGCTTAAAAATCTGAAGAAGCGAAAGCATCTGCAAGGTGGGGATTAAAAGGAAAGACAGGCAGGTGAGTAGACATTAGCCCTTTGACAAAGAACAAATAGAATCAGAACATTGTCGGCATTTCACATATCTTCGAGCTCATCAGGAAGTGTATCCCATCGTCACTCTCACATTTGGAATCCATCTGCCTTCGAGAACAGGATGATGAATCGGGCTCTTCTTTCCACGATCGCTCTTCACGCAACCGTGAGATTGTATGATGATGTTCTGAACCAGTGCTTCGTCCAAACAAAGTAATCTACGTAACGTCTCCCCACGGACGGCAAGTGATTCTCTTCAGTCGTCGACGACATCATCGCCAACACCGTGTTCTTCCACATACAAAAACTCTCTTCATCTTCACTGAACAACGTGCCTTCGACGACACACGATTCGGCGTTCGCTCTCACAACACAATCCACACACTTTCTGTTCATCTTTCTTTCTCTTCCACCATCAGATCTGCACATCCGCATCTCCATCTGCACACTTCCACAAAAGTTACATATCTCCATCAACCACTTCATCAACAAAGGTATCATCACATCACGCGCATACCCCATCATACTAGCCGCACTAACACTTCATCAGATGACTACCTTCAATGAACGCGAGCAGAAGCTCATGGCCGCTGCCTGCCAGTCGTTTGAGGGAGAGCCCAAGGTATGTTTCCTCTTTCATTCCTCTGATAATTCATCACTGACATGGTTTTCATAGCTCGACATCCACAAGGTACATCACATATCGTCTCTTCCTATAACCCATTACTAACACCATCACCTCAGTTCGCTGAGCGCTCCGGCCTCGCCGTCGGCTCTGCCCGCAATGCCTGGGCTGCACTGAAGAAGAAGCTCTATGCCGCCGACACCACCTCAATCAAGGGTGTCACCAAGACTCCTGCCAAGTCCTCTGGAAAGAAGCGCCCTGCTCCTATCGTCCTGCCCGGCAACGACAATGGCTCTGATGATGAGGAGGTCTCCACCCCTTCTAAGAGGCCCAAGACTCCTAAGACCATGGCCAAGGGAAGAACCAAGTCACAGGCAAAGCCTCCAAAGTCCGACGACGAAGAGGAGGACGAGGAGGATGGATTCGTGAAGGTCAAGGAGGAGCCTCTTGGAGAAGACTTTGAGGAGGCTTAGACGTTCTGATTTGCTTCAATGCGATTCAGAATTAGTCCGCAGACATGATGGAACGAACAGCGAGATTACAAATCCAAGAAGAGGAAGGACACTGCTTACTGATGAGAAGTTCGCGAAAGAAACTGGGGAACCATGATCGGGCAGAATATCAAAAAGTCTTCTCGATAACTTGACAGTCAAACGTCTGTACCGTGTGTGTGATATGATGGTGTACTACAGCTCAATAGACCTGTGTCTCAACAATGGCAATGATGCTTTAACTCGCAACGCCTGACCCATTTCTTGATACCAAAACACCTACCAACTCCCTCAGAATTGTAATTCACTTCGTCGCTTGACGACGCTTCACTAGTAGTTCCCATCCAACACGGCCTATACTTATCCTTCACTCCAATCGCCAACATCCCATCTTTCACTCTACCTTTTTCCTTCTGCATCCACCTCCTCCTTCGCCCAGCCCACCGTCTTCATCACTATCTATCCCTCCACCATTCAACAATCACACCATGGCACCCAAGAACTTCACTCAGCGCGACATGGATCTGATGGCTGCTGCATTCCAGAGCCTGAAGACTCCTCCCGAGGTTCGCACATTTCTTCCCGTCACTTCCAAAGATGTGATCGAAGCTAATTCCAGTGCGCGTAGATCGACTACAACAAGCTCGCCGAGAAGGCAGGCTACAAGAATGCAGCAACTGCCCGCGTCTGCTTCATGGACACCAAGAAGAAGCTGTTTGCTAATGACGGTGACGCTGGTGAGTTTTTGTGGTTGCGCCTTCCTACCTAATATTCCTGGCGTCGTTATTCTTGTGTGACGCCGATGCTCTTTCTTTGGATTCCCGATCAATTGCACCTTCCCAGAATGCACTTTCCTATTTCGTTCTGTATTTTCTCTTCGTTTTCATTTCTCACTCCATCACATATCCTCCTCCCACTCACCTGCATCAAACTCTGCGTTTCATCATTCATCACCTACCATTGATCATACTTCATCATCACTTCTCCCATCATCGAGCTAACATATCACAATAGCTGGTCCCGCCGTCTCCAAGAAACGCGCTCCCGCCAAGTCCAACAAGCGCAAGCAGCCCACCCCCGACGACTCCTCACCTACCCTCGCCGGCTCAAGCCCTCCCCCC